>Ga0265342_10000562_pt1 | contig 39238 bp, 26 predicted proteins | sample 4CB327metaG_FD_203125 | JGI IMG/M metagenome (GOLD analysis project Ga0265342, IMG submission 203125) | Rhizosphere microbial communities from Carex aquatilis grown in University of Washington, Seatle, WA, United States - 4-CB3-27 metaG | ecosystem: Host-associated > Plants > Roots >... | reverse complement strand
GGTAGCGGGCGCGGGCAGCTTGGCCGCGCCCGCCGCAAGGGCGATACCGCGACGATGGACCGGGGGCCTGGCGCTGGCGTGCATTGCGTGCGCTGGTGTCGGGATCGCCGCCTACGATCTCGGCGCCCGTGCAAACCTCGGCGTCCGGGTCCAGCCGGACATGCCCGCCGTGTTCAAGCTAGCGTCATCAAGGGAGCGATCACCGCCGGTGTCGCCCGCGGTGGACAGTTACATCGACGCGATCGCCGATATGCCGCCGGTCGAGGTCGAAGCGCGAGTAGCGAAGGCCACAGCTGGAGCGAGCCCGCGCTGGTCATCATCCACCGACGCAGTTCGCGACGAGCTACATCTCCTCAAGGGAGCGCGCGCCGCAGTCGCTGGCGAGGACTATGCCGCCGCACTGTTTCGCCTCGACGAGCACGCCCGCCGGTTCCGGGCCGGGCGCTTGACCGAGGAGAGGGAGGCGTTGCGGATCAAGGCCTTGGCCGGGCTCGGCCGGACGGACGAGGCGCGCCATGCTGCGATCGCGTTCCGAGCTCGCTTCCCGCACAGCGTACTCGTGAGGCCCAGTCGCCACATTGCAGAGTCGGAGCGATGAAGGCGGCGTATATGAAAATTAGCAACAATAGGCTCCGCGTCGGGACAATAACCCGCGATGTCCATCCTATCTGTGGGCAGGCGTCGCTGCCTGCAGCCATCGTTGTCTAACAGGTTACGCCTGCCGCATGCGGCTTTCGTGGTCGGCGCCCACCGGGGGCCGAAGCTGAAGCTCGAACGCGCGACGCTCACGGCCACCATTTCTTTGGTTCTGGCGGCCTGCTCGCTCGCACCCCCGATCCAAATTGCGGGCGGCGGCGGCAGCAACGGCAGCGTGCAGTGCATCGACGACAGCGACGTCGGGAGGGATGCAGGCGGTCTTCAGGGCAGCGGGGACGGTGCGGTTGATGCGGGCAGCAATATCGACAACGTCGTCACGCCGGTGGCCTGCGCAGGCAATGGGCCAAGCCCCAACGCGATCGACAACTACTCGCAAGGGTACACGCAGTCCCAGGACGTTCTCGATCGCGTTCACAGCACACTCGCCTCGATGTCGCTGAGAGACATGGCGACTCAGATGCGCGGAACCCCTTTCGGGGGGTTCGCGCTCCAGTACAACGACATCCAGCGCAGCATGGATACGGCGTCGGTACGCGGCTTTCGCTATCGCGACGCTTCGCGCGGCATGAATTTGGGCGAAGACATGGCCGGTTCGAAGCCCAATGCAGGCATCGTCGACAACGAGCACGTGGGGTTTTCGACTGCATTCCCGGTAAGTATGGCGCGCGGTGCCGCGTTCGATCTCGATCTAGAGTACGCGATCGGCGAGGCGATCGGAGACGAGATGCAGGCGGCCAAGGAGACACTGCTGCTGGCCCCGTGCATGAACCTGCTCCGCCACCCGCTATGGGGGCGCGCGCAGGAGACCTACGGCGAAGATCCATTCCACATCGGGCGTATGGCATCTGCAATGACAGTGGGCGTGCAGCAGCATATCGCGGCAAACGCCAAGCACTTCATGGCGTACGACATTGAGAACAATCGCGCCGCGAACAACTCGGCCATGGACGAGCAGACGTTGCGTGAGATCTATGGGCGCCATTTCCGCATGGTGGTGCAAGACGGAGGCGTCGCGTCGGTCATGGCCTCGTACAATCTGGTAAACGGAGTGAAGTCGACGCAAAACGCGCACACGTTGACCGACGTTCTTCGTAACGACTTCGGGTTCAAGGGATTCATCCTCAGCGACTGGTGGGCGATGCCGAACGTGAGTCCCAGCTCGACCGACACCACTACGCTGAAGACGACTGCGGTGCAGGCCGTAAAGGCGGGCCTCGACGTCGAGCTGCCTTGGGGGCTCAACTTCAGCCAGCTCGAGAACATCGTTAACACCACTAACGGCGGCTTGACCCAGGCCGATCTCAGCGCGGCCGCTGCGCGCGTGCTGGAACAGAAGTTCCGTTTCAACGCGGACAAAGTGACGGGGGCGGTCGGTCTCGGAACGCCACGGACGCACTATGCGAGCAGTCAGATCTCCTGCAACGCGAGCCATGTCAACCTGGCTCGAAAGGCCGCCGCCGAGAGTATGGTGCTGCTCAAGAACGCTAACGGCACGTTGCCGATCAATCACGCGGTGAGCAAGGTCGCCGTCATCGGGGCGAAGGTCCTGTTCCGCACCACAAATGGCGGCTCGACGAACACCGGCGGTACCCTCGATTTCGCCACCGACGTTCGCACCGGCGATCTCGGGTCGAGCCGCGTTTATCACAATCCGAACGACGGCATTGGACCGTTTGCCGGGATCAGGAATACCGCGCCGCCTGGCGTGACCGTGGTGAATGGCAACAGCGCTGCCGACGCCGCTGACGCGGATTTCGTGGTCGTCGTTGCTGGACTCACAGCGCAGGACGAGGGAGAGGAGTACACGCTCGCGGGTGATCGCGCCAGCTTCGCGCTCGACGCGAAGCAGACCGACCCCCAATACCAGCACGTCCAGGACAATCTCATTCAGTCGGTCGCCCAGCTCGGCAAGCCTATGGCAGTCGTGCTCGAGGGGGCGAGCGTCATCGACATGCCCTGGCTGGCGAGCGTCCCTGCCGTCGTGATGGCGTGGTATCCGGGACAGGTGGGCGGCCTGGCGTTGGGCGATCTGCTTTGGGGTGACGCCAACTTCAGCGGGAAGCTGCCGTTCACGTGGGGCAAGTCGCTCGCAGACTATGCGACATTCAATGGCAACGGGACCACGACCTTCGACTACTGGGTTGGCTACCGCTACTTCGATCACGCCAACATCACGCCGCTCTACGCATTCGGCGAGGGTCAATCGTATACGAAGTTCGAGTATCGCAAGCTTCAGCTCGGGTGCAGCGAGCTCGGCAAGGGTGCCGTCATGCCGGTGGTGGTCAACGTCGCCAACACCGGGATGGTGGCAGGCGACGAGATCGTCATGGTGTTTGTGTCGTTTCCCGACACCACCGCGCGCAGACCACCTAAAGAGCTCAAGGGGTTCACGCGCGTTCACCTCGAAGCGGGTCAGGAAAAACAGGTTACGGTCCCCGTCCGCCTGGCCGACCTCGACTACTTCGAGATGGATTCACCGACAGCAAACACCGGCAAATGGGTGGTGGAGAGCGGCAACGTCAAGGTCATGGTCGGTGGTAGCTCCACGAACCTTCCATTGACAGCGACGGTAAAAGTCAACGGCTACTGATCCTCTTTCGAAACCATCCGCCCTCCGACAGGTATTGATGAGAACAATGTCCCCGTTCGGCAAATTGCGCTGCGTCCTGCCGGCCATGCTGTGTCTTGGCGCCTCGACAACGGTGCGCGCTGGTGAGTCGGGCGGAGCACCGGCCAACTCGTCGCCGACGTCCAGTTTACCGGCCGACGCTGCCACCGCGATTGGCGTCGAGCGCCTTCCGGCATCTGCTTACCCCGAGCCCCAGACCCGCGGGCTGACCTACGGTTCTCTGTGGCTCACCTTCCACGGGCTGCAGTGGCCGTACATGCCCGCGCCTACCGGCGATCATTTTGTCATCGGGCTGTCGGGGTGGGGCTGGGTAGACACCGCGTATGAGAAGTTCGGTCCTTGGGGCGCCAACCCCATGATCGAGTCGAGCAGGATCAAGTACTGGAAACAGCAGGCGCGCCTGCTGGTGCGAGTCACGCCGACGTATACCTTTGACGGGACTGGTTTCATACAAGGTCAGGTCGAACTGGTTGGCACCGGGGACCAGACCGTTTCGCGTTCGGACGTGGGCGGCGCAGATACCGACGATCTGTGGCTGCGAGTCGGTCGCTGGAATGCGTGGGATTTTCAGGTCGGGCGTTTCGAGGGGTGGGAAGTCTTTCACCTCGGCATGGGCCTGGATCAGAACACCTTCGAACGCAAAGGCGCCGTCGGCATTGGTGAGAGCGCCTACAACATCGCGTTCTATGGCCTGACCGACAATCAATTCCGCCCTCAAGGCGCAGCGGGCAACATGGCGCTCCACTATTACCCGCTGCCCTACCTGCGCTTCGAGCTGCTGGGAATGGCCGGAAGCCTGAGCGGCCCAGCGTACGCGAGCCGTCCCGTCGCGATCCTCGATCTCGGCTGGATCAAGGTGAAGGGCGGTGTGGAGTATCAGCACATCGGCGGCCAGCAGGCATCAGACGGCACTGACATTACGTCGAAGGGAGCCGGAGGCGCAGTACAGTTCGTCTTCGACCCCCACGTGGAGCTGGGATTGAATCTGGCGCAGGGGACGGTGTGGTCGATCGACCAGAACAAGAACTTCAACCCCAGGGGCAGCTATACCCGCACCAGCGTGGGTGGTTTCCTGAACGTGTCGAACGGCGATCGCAAGCACCCGTTGATCTTCGGCGTGGGTTCGATGTTCACGCGGAACGTCGACCAGAACAACATCCTGCAAAACGGCATCGTCGACAACTACTGGCTGTACCAGGGGTTCGCCGCCGTCCAATACGTCCTCCGCGGCCAGTTCTACGTGAAGCTGGTCGGTGGCTATTCGCGGGGCCACTGGCTGACTGCCGGGAACGACCCGCCGATCGTTTTCGACGACGAGATGTATAGCGTTCGCCTGCGATTCTCGGCGTACTTCTAGACGGTGTGGTGAGAGACAGCTGATGTGCAAGACAATCACTCGGGTCGCTCTGGTCCTGATCGCGTTAGAAGGTGCGGCGCATGCCCAGGGGCCGGCCGCTTCGATGACTCCGGGACCGGTGGTTGGAGCTCCACCACCGGATGGCGCGCCACCGACGGGAGCTTCTCCCGTGCCAGCGGCACAGATTCCCGCGCCGCTCGCGCCCGCATCTCCGTCTCCGCGCCCCGGTCCAGACGCGGCGTCGCCTTCGGCACCGGCGCACGTCGCGATTCAGTCTCCCGAGGCCTCTCGTGCGGAGAGGCGGATCGTTCTAGGCCTCTCACTCCTTCCGATGGGGTTGGGCAAGTTCAACGGGGCGCTGGGCGGTATGCCGTTCTCGTCGGATGCGGCGCTCTCCTACGGGGTCGCGTTGCGCGTCGGCTATGTCGTTGTACCGGGCGTGACGATCGCGTTCGCGCCGCAAGGCTTCCTCAACGTCAAGCCCAAGGACCAGGAGGAAGAGGGCGCGCGCCAATACGACATCATGGCGCGGCTCGAGTACGCGTTGCAGCTCGCTGAAGCCATCACGGTCTTCGTCGACGTGCTCCCTGGATACTCACTGATCGTTCCGCCTCATGGCGACATAGCGAAAGGGCTGGTTCTGGGGATTGGCGGTGGCGCTGCGATTCCTCTTTCGGAGCGGCTGTTCGCCGACCTGGACATCGGCTATCAGGTGGGCTTTCAGTCGCTCCCGGCGGCGGAGATGAACGCAGAGACCAGGACGCGATACGTTCGTCTGGCAATCGGGATCGGAGCGCGATTCTAAGCTCCAAGAACGCAAGGCGGCTCGGCGTTGCATCGCTCAGGTTGAGAGGGACATTCGACATGAGCACCTCGACTCTCAATTGTCCTTCGGCGCGAAACTCGCGGTCGGTTCACGACGCCTCGGTGCCCGGGCCGTGGCGGGCGCGGCTCGCGGCGGTTTCGGATCGCCAGGTCATCGCCCTCTCCGCGTCGGTCCTGTTTGTCTTGGCTGCGTGGCCGTTGCTCCTGGTCGAGCTCCCGCCGTTCCAGGATCTGCCCAATCACGTGGCGACCGCACACATCGTCGCCCATCCGGAAACCTATTCTGAGTACGCGTTCAACGGCGTCATCAAATCCAATGGCCTTCTGACGCTCTGGTTCATCCTGACAGGCAGCCACGGGTTGTTCGCTGCAGCGCGGGCGTTCACCGCGCTCGTGCTCGCTGTCACCGCCGTCGCGCTCCCATTGTTCGTCTTGCACTTCGGTGGCCGCCGCCACGTCGGCGCGGCACTGCTCTTCGCCTGGCCTCTGGTGCACAGCTTTTCCGTGTCGATGGGCTTCTTGAACTTTGCCTTCGCGTTTGCGCTGGCGCTGCTTCTAGTCGTCGCACTGGATCGACAGCGCATGGCGCCGAGTCGCGCCGGCGCCACGAGCATCGGCGGCCTCGCGCTCGCAGCGTGGTTCGCGCATCCGTTCCCGCTCGTGGTCGTGGCGGGCTTGGTGGCAGTCCATGTCGCCCTACAGACAACGTGGCGCCAGCGGATGCACGCCGCCCAGACTCTCATGTTGCCACTGACCCCGGCCGGGTTGGTGACGCTGGTGACGGTACACCATCACCTCTTCAAGCTTCCAAGCGTGCCCACGGCCTCGGTGCCGTTCTACTCGTTCCTCAATCCATGGAACAACCTCGCCCATCTATGGACCGACGTGTCGGGCGCCTTCACGCTCCTCGGAAGTACGACGATCATCCCCGCGCTCCTGCTGCCCTGTTTTGCATGGCGGCAGCGAACGAAGGAACACCCGTTCTTGTCGACCACGGCGCTACGAGTTCTCGGCGGCGCATACGTGATGCTTCCTGTCATGCTGAGCAACTGGTGGTATCTCAATTGCCGGCTCGTGCCGTTCTTGTGGGCGGGATGTCTGTTGCGCCTTCCTCCGCGAGTGCCTCGGCCCGTAGTTGCGATGCTGGCCAGTGCGGCCCTAGCATTCTCGGTGGCAACCGGAGTGGACTACGTTCGGCTGGATCGCGATCGCGCTGAGTTCACCGCCGGACTTGGCGTGGTACCCAACGGAGCCACGCTGCTGCCGCTGATGTTCAAGCGCAGCAAGACCAGCACCTTCACGGCCAGTTTGAGCCACGCCTGGGGCTATTACACGGTCCTCAAGAACACATCTGCGCCCTTGGTATTCGCGGTGGAGCGCTCGTACCCGATCACCTATCGCAAGTATCCGCCGCCCGTGCTTGCCTACCCCGCGGTGGAGCGTTGGGCCGAGTCCTACGGAACCGCTGCACAGGTCTGTTCAGGGCTCGACCGCGCGGCGGGCGATTCGACTTGTCGGGCGGAGTGGCGACAGCTGTGGGGCGCGTTCTGGCTCGAAGCGGAACCTCGCTTCGCCCACGTGCTGACTTGGGCGATGCCGCCAGAGGCGCGGTCGCTGCTCCCTGCGAGCTATCGCCGAGTCTTTGCCGAAGGTGACCTGGAGATCTATGCACGCGGGTGGTGAAAACACCGGACGGGTTTTCTAACAACCACGTCCCTCCGGCGACAAATACAAGACGCGGCCGGTGTCGCTTCGGCCGCGCAATAGTCGCTGAGAACGACGATGCAACCGTGTTCCTGCGCGGCTCGTGGCGAAGGTCGCCTTTGCCAATGCCATGAGTCGCGCATTGTGATCACCTAGCTCTGGGAAGGAAGCATATGGGCATGAAGACGCGAAATGGTGTTGGAAGCACGAAAGGGCACGTGCCTCAGGGTGCTGGCGTCGCGCGCTTGCGGTTCCTTGCTGCGACCGCTGCAGGACTGCTGTTCTTCATCGATGGAATGTCCGCGAACGCGACCAATTACACTATCACCGTCGACGCGTCGACGCAGACTGCCGGCAATCCTCGGTTCTGGACGGCCAGCGTCGGAACCGGTACGGCCAGCCTGACGCTGCGCGCGGATCTCCAGTCGCAATACAAGATCGCGAATCGGGAGCTTGGGATGCAACGAGTGCGCGGCCACGGCGTCCTCAACGACGACATTGGGATCTACAAATCCGCGGGGACGTACGACTTCACGAATTTCGACACGTACCTCACCGCGATCGTCTCGGCCGGGATGCGACCCATCATGGAGCTCGACTTCATGCCGACCGCGCTCGCATTGAATGGGAGCAGCCGAGACTTTCCCAAGGACATCAACGCCTACAAGGCATTCATTACCGCCGTGGTTCAGCACTGTGTACAGAAGTACACCGCCGCGGACGTATCGCAGTGGTACTGGGAGATCTGGAACGAGCCCGACTACCCCGGCTTCTGGAACGGCGTCAACGCCGCCGAGGCCGCCGCCACGAAGATGACTGACTACTATATGCTCTATGATGCAGCGGTGAGCGCCATCACGGCGGTCATCCCCAACGCGCTCGTTGGCGGGCCCGCGACGACCAACCCTGGCCCGATCCCGGCGTTCCTCCAGCACTGCAAGACCGCGGGAACGCGGGTGACGTTCGCCTCGTCTCACGTCTATCCCGGCGGAGCCGCAGGAAGCGCCTCAGCCAACGCCAGCACCCTGGTCACCGATAACACCTCGCGCACCAGCGGAATCACCGGCGCCGGCTACACGACCGCGGCCGTGAAGTCGTTCAACACAGAATGGAATTCATCGTACTCGGGGCAGGGCGGTGGCGCTGGCGACGTTCTCACCAGCATGGACAACAACTGGAACGCGGGGTTCATCCTCAAGGGCGTCAAGTTATTGTCCGACAGGAACATGAGCAACACGCCGCCGCTCGACGTGTTCTCGTATTGGGTCGTCTCGGACGTCTTCGATGAATCCGGCGGTCCCTCGGGGTCGTACATCCTGGGTCAGGGCGGGAATCTACCTTTCGGCCGCGTGTTCGGCCTGATGACCTTTCAGGGCGTCCGCAAGGCGGCCTTCAACGCGTTCAAGATGCTGAACTATCTGGGCCCGGTTCGCCTGATGTCCGGCGGAGGCATCGGCGGCGACGGGGTCGATGCCATGGCCACCATGTCCACAGCCGGCGACGAGTTGCAGATTCTCGTCTACGACTACTTCGCCACGCTCAACTCGAGCGGGACAGACAACGTGACGGTGAACGTGAGCAACTTGCCCGCCGGGTTGGCGGGCAAGACGCCGTTTCTCACTCACTTCCGGGTCGACGAGACCCATAGCAACCCGTACAGCGTATGGACTGGGCAAGGAAGCCCCACCAATCCTAGTGAAATCCAGTGGCAAGCGATGAAGGCGGCCCAGCACCTCGCGCTCCTCCAGCCGGTTGCCAAGACGGCGGTCACGACCTCGTTTTCGACCACTTTCAGCATTCCACATCAGGCTGGCTCCTTGATCCTTCTCGGCATGAAGCGTCCGGTGACCGGCCGTAATGCTCTCGTCGAGATCGAGGCGGAGGACTATGACGGGCAATCGGGCGCGACAAAGCAAACCAGCGGTGACATCACGCTGGGACAATCGATCTCGGCGACGAGTGGCGGCTCGATCTATTTCGAGAACGTCGATTTCAGTGACAGCGGTGTTACGTCAGTCCAATTGCGGGTGGCGGCGCAGAGTAACACCAGCATCGAGCTGCACGCCGATACGCAGACCGGGCCCACGATGGGGACCTGCGCGGTGACTTCGAACGCCAATGCCTGGACGACGCAGACCTGCAATCTGGTCTTGACTAGCGGTGTTCACCGCCTGTACATCGTCTTCGCCGGGGCGGTGCGCCTCAACTGGCTGACTTTCCAGTCGGCTGGCGCCAGTACGGGCGTGGGCGGCAGCTCAGGGGGGGGAGGTACGACCGGCGGAGGTGGCACGACCGGCGGGGGCGGCGCGAGTGGCGGTGCGGGGACGTCGGGCGGGCTCGGCGGCAGCGGCGGCGCGAACGGTGGGCTCGGGGGCAGCATCGGCGGGGGCGGCATCGAAATCATCGGATCTGGCGGCAGCGCGGGAGGTGGCGGCGCCACCGGTGCCGATGAAGCGCCCAAATCGTCGGCGGGATGCTCCTGCGACATCGCCGCCAGCGGGGGCGCTTCGTGCGGTCTCCTGTTGGTCGTCGTCGGCGCGGTCCTGGCCGGTGTGGGCCGCCGCCGCCCGCGTCGCGGGCGCTAATTGCGAAGCTCCGACGGAAGCGACTGGGGTGGTTCGAGGGCGGCGGCGCGCGCGTCGAACGTGTTCGGCGTGGCGCTGCTGCTCGCGGCCGCCTGCAGCAGGGGAAACGGCGGTCCGCGTGAACCGATCTGTCCTGCCGATCAAGTCGCGTGCGGCGAGCAATGCCTGAGCGTCACGGGCGATCCAGCCAATTGCGGCGGCTGCGGCATTCCGTGCTCAGCCGATCAGATCTGTCAGGCTGGCGCGTGTCAGTGCGTATCGGGGACGATCTGCAACGGCACCTGCGTGCCCACCGGCGCTAATCCGTGCGCCCCGGTGTCCGGACCCACGTTGATAACCTCCGCGCCGGGAGCCTACTGGAAGAGCGACGGCGCGCTCACCCAGTTCGCGAGCGGCGGCGCGGACGTCACCGTCGATGACGCATCGACCGCCCAGACGTGGGAGGGGTTCGGCGGTGCGTTCAATGAGCTCGGCTGGCATTACTTGTCGATGCTGAGCGCGGATGATCGCAACACCGCGCTCCGGCTTCTTTACGGCGCCGATGGCGCGCGTTTTGCGTTTGGTCGGATTCCCATCGGCGCGAGCGACTATGCCATCGATCGCTATACGCTCGACGAAGTACCGGGCGACACATCAATGGCGAGCTTCTCGATCCAGCGCGATCTCCAGCAGCTGATCCCTTATGTGAAAGCGGCGCAGCAGGTAAAGCCGGGGATCCGATTCTGGGCCAGCCCCTGGACGCCACCGACCTGGATGAAGCAGGGGCCGTTCTCCACCGGCAACCAGGTCTCGCCGTTCGACGGCGGCACGATGAAGGACGACGACACCACGATGACTGCGTTCGCGGCGTACCTGATCCGGTTCGTGCAAGCGTACGCGGAGCAGGGGATCGCGATCGAAGCGATCTCCGCGCAGAACGAGCCCAACTACACCGGAAATTACCCGACCTGTGGATGGTCCCCATCGACGTACACGAGGTTCATCGGGCAGTACCTCGGTCCGTCGATCGCCGCCGCAGGGGTACCGACGAAGATCATGCTGGGCACTTTCAACGGCGGCGGGTCGGACCCAGCGATCGTCAGTAGCGTGATGGGCGACGTGGGCGCCAGCGCCTTCGTTGACGTGTTCGGCTTCCAATGGGGCATGCAGGCGAAGGTCGGGGCCGACCGGGGGTACGGTCGTCCTATCTGGCAAACCGAGCATCAGTGTGGCAACTACCCGTGGGCGAAGCCGTTCGACAGTAAGGCACCCAATGACCAGGCCTATGCCGTCGAGACCTGGCACCTGATTCACGATTGGATTCGTGCCGGGGTGACCGCCTACAGCGCCTGGAACATGGTGCTGGACGACGTGGGCGTCGGCATCGACACGACGCGCGTGTGGCCGCAAAACGCACTTCTGACTGTCGACATGGCGACGGCGACGTTGAACATCACGCCGGCCTACTACGTGTTCCGGCACCTCTCTCAGTTCGTCGATCAGGGTGCCAGGGTCGTCGCGACGAGCGGGGGCGATGCGTTGGCGTTCCGCAACCCGGACGGACGGCTCGTGGTCGTGATGTACAACGCAGCTGGCGCCAGGACTTTCAGAGTCGCAGCCGCCAACCAAAAGGTTCAATTTGCGATACCAGCCAACGGGTGGGCTACGGTAACGGTGGGCTCGCTGCCATGACCACGTCCGTAGACGGTGTGGTACCTCGTCAGTCGATGGCAGCGTGTCGCAGTTCTGCCGCCGCTCTGTCCCGATCGACGGTCGCGGTGGTCGTGCTCTTTCAATGCGCGATGTTGATGATGGTGTGTGTGCTGATTGGGGATAACGGCTGGGACGACGGGGCGATTACGTTGGCGTACGCCAGGACATTCGCGCGACACGGTCGGGTGGCCCTGACGCCTCAATCGGAGATCGTCGAGGGCTTCTCGTCCGTATCGTGGTTCCTACTCAATTCTCTTGTCGCGCGCGCCCGGCCGTCATTCCGTCTGACGATCACCATTGCGCAAGCGTTGTCCGTCGTATCCATCGCGTCTTGCACGGCGTTGTTGGCAAGGACGTGCGCTCTGCTGCGGCTGGATAAGCTGTTCTCGCTTCTGACGCTGATCGCCGTCGCCGCCTGGGGCTGTTCCTTCTCGGAGGCCGGGAACGCGATGGAGATGGGACTTCTTGGGGCGGCATGCTTGGTGATTGTCAACGAGCTGCTCTCATCTCAACCTAGTCTGCCGCTGCTTTGCGGCGGCGTGGTTCTCGCCGTGACGACCCGGTGCGAGGCAATTCTCTACGTGGGATTGCTCGGCCTCAGTGTCGTCTCCGTCCCAGGGCGGCGCGCGTTCTGGGCGATTGTCTTAACGGCTGCCGCTACCGTCGCGCTGCTATCCGCTTGGCGGCTCGCGGTATTCTCGGACATCGTGCCAAACACCGTCTGGGCAAAACGGTGGCCGCCATACGCGGCTTTCAGTCTTGGTGATCGGTTGGCCGGCGGCATGGAGCTGCTCAGCTTCTTCTTAGTACCCTTCCTCGCGCTGGCCTCGGCAAGACGATTTCGCCTGACTCTCGTCGCGACGCTCAGGACGCGCCGCCAATCCCTCGCGATCGTCTCTGCGCCCGTCGTTGGCGCCGTGTTGATGGGGATAGTGATGGGCAGGCACTGGGGCTACTACGGGCGAATGCAGTACTTCGCGTCTCCTATCGCACTGTTGCTGCTGTCCCTTCTGCTTTCGCAGTGGGTGGCTGCCGAAGGAAGCGGGTATCGCCTGATGAGCGCCGCCTGCGCACTGGCCTCCGCAGTTGGGACGTCGATGGTCGTCGGGTTTCCCGTCGCCTCATTGCGGGCCGCCTCCGGGGGCGGAGCTTTCAGCGTTAGTCCTCACACTTACGCGGAGTCTGGCGATGTGTTTCGTCGTTTCGCCGCTGCTGCGGACCTGGTCCACGCCTCTATTCTCACCCCGGACGTCGGCGGTCTCGCTCTGTGTTGTGATGAGCTCAAAATCGTGGATCTCGCGTTTCTCTCCAACCGGAAGCTCGCCCAGGAGGGGCTGGCCGCGATCCCTCAAGTCCTGGCAGCCGAACAGCCGGATCTGGCCGAGGTCCACTGGAAATGGACCGAGGTGCCAAAGCTGTACGAGCTTCCGGCCTTTGAGCGGCATTATGCACCCGCATTTGCGGGTGGGACGAGGCTCTGGATTCGACGCGATCTCGCGGACCGAATCGCACGAAGCGGACGCGGCTGCTGGGTGCCGCTCCGGCGAGAGGATGTGAGATGGGCGGTGCAAGAGGACCGTTACGCGACGACCGAAGTGCCCTACGACAGATCGAGCTTCGAGCGACTGGGCACCATGTTTGCTCTCGACCAAGAAGAGCCTGGCCACGCAAATTTGTGCCGAAGGTCAACCCAAGGGACGACTGAGGTCCGGCAGCCACACGGATCAGCGCGCCCGACGCTCTAGGGCCGCCCCCGATGGCTCGGATTGATTGGGAAAGTAGAACAACCCGTAACGGCTCGTGTAACTGCGCTGGACGAACTCCACGAACGGAGAGCCTAGGGCGCGGAGCTCATCGTCCAATGTGATGAGCGCCGGGCGGATCCTGCCGCTGGTCAGGGCTTCCACGTAGGCATTCCTCTCGCGCTCAGTGAGACTGACCTGCAGCTCCCGATGCATGAAGAAGTAGTAGTGCGGATGCGGGCGGAATACGTCGGTTCCGAGCCATCCGTCCAAAACCGGATCGGTAGGGCCGGTGTGGGCGAAAACAAACTGCAGCCGCGCCATCTGAACGTCGTTCCGTCGGCCGAAGGCCCTCGCGAGATCGAAGACCGGATAGATCAGAAAAGCGACGGTCGCGTATACGAGCCATCGCGAGCGCGATCGGTGGCCAATGAAGGTCACCAGGAGCGAAAGCCCACGCGCTGCGAATAAACACGCGATTGCTAGGCCTGGAAGATCGTATTGCTCATACGCAGCAGGCACCACCAACAGTCCCGCCACAAGCCCAGCGAGAGCGCAGAGGAACGTAGCGTCGCTGAAATAGGTGCGTGCTGCACGAGCGGAGCGGCGGAGAGCGAGCGATGCGCCAACGAGACACAAGCACAGAATGGGGGCGCTGTTCTTTAACACGAGCTGCAAGTTCCGACTGGAGCGCCACTGCCAGTGTGCGTTCAAGATGAAGTTGTCGTAGATGAAGAGGCCGCCGCCACCACGGCGAGCGAATGCGAGCCACGTAACGAAGCCCGGAAGAGTTACGCCCAGCAGCAGCACGAGCACGGCAAATATGCGCCGGTGCAAGAGGCGCCTGCTTTCCGCCAGAGTCCAGAGCCCGAGCCCCGCAAGCATCCCGGGAACCGCAAAGAGCATCTTCTGTGTGTGCATGATCGCGGCTCCCAAGCAGAGTCCGGCGCCCCAAAACCACCGGAGCTGTCGGGGGCGCGGAGCCTCAGGCACGAGCAGTCCCTGCTGCAGGAACCATAGTGACGCTATGAAAAGGGCGAGCGCCGGAACGTCGGGACGGATCTCGAGGGTCTTGTGGATCACGACTGGCTCTCCGGCCAGAAATAGGGCCGCCAGGAGACCGACGCGGCGGTTCGCGCCCAGCCGCCCGACGAGGTAAATCAGAGTCACCGAAACTGCTGTCAGCGCGAGCGACACGAGCCGGCCGAAGATCAGGAAATGCCGGGCCGAGTCGAAGGAGCCGTCCACCGCGAACCAGCGAAAGAACGGCGAGAGTGCGAAGTAGTACCAGGGTGTGTGATGTTCGAAGAAGTCTTTGTAGGGTAGCATTCCCCTGAACACGCTCCAGGCGGCGTGGCAGTGCTCGAATTCGTCGTTGTCGAAGGCCCGCACGAATATGAGTGGAACGCGGGCGATCAGAAGAGCGCTTGTCGCGACCAAGAGGAACAGATCTGCGGCGGCTGGTTCTCTCGACGCATAGGTGTCCGCGCGACTGGCAGTCGCATCACGTTCTACTTCAGTGGGTAACGGCATGCAGCGATCTGCTCGTACTGGCTTTGAGTCGATCCGAAGCTCTGTGGTCTACCGCTCCAAGAACCGCCGCCGCTCGATGAGCGCGACATGCCTCGCCGCACGCCTATCTCCATTGCGTAGAGATCTGATCAACCATGGGCAAGAGCACGCTGCGCGGAAAGCGGATAAAGAATGAGGTGGCGGCAAGCCGCGCCTCGTCGGCTCGCCCGAGTCCCCACAGCGCCCTCACGCGCAACGCCTCGCGCTCCTCTGCCAAGAGGCCCCTCTTGAACAGGTGCGTATGCTCGCCAATCGGTAGTAAGGCCGCGGCAAGGTCCCCACGCGCGATAAAGGCGCGCGCGGGTCGCAGCAGGCGCAGCTCGGCCCGAAGACGGTCGACTGAAGGCGACCGAAGTCGCGGCGGGGGAAAGACGCGCGGCCGTACAGAATCCACCTCCCTTTCCACCGCCGGCGCGACCAGCTCTGGACCGTCAGTCCCCCTCGAGACGGCGGTGTTTCCAGCCGACGCCGCCGGCGCCGCCACTGCGACGGGACCGACGTCGCGCGCGAAGGGAGCGTGACGTTTGTACGTGGTAACGGCAGCCACCACGCTGGTGGCCACGAACGCCAGCGCCAGCCCAGCAGCCGAGACCGCCGGAACAACTCTGCGTCGCGGGGCAGGCAACACTTGCACTGCGTGAGTCACCTCCAGCGCGGTACGGGCGCGAGCCACGGCACGGGCTCGCACCTCCGGGGTTAGCGCGGGAATGGTGCGCTCCTCGTCGAGGAGCGCGCGAGCTGCGGGTCGCAGCTCTCGACGTGAGTCAATCATCGGACGTCGGCCTCGCGCGCGAGTCGTCTCAACGCGATCTCGAGCTCCTGGCGTGCCTTGCGCAGCCGCGAATAGGCAGTAAACATAGGGATCGCGAGCACCGAAGCGATCTCACGAATGGATACAGCGTCGAGGTCGTACATCATCAGTACCGCACGCCTTGGCAGCGGAATCCGTTCTAACGCTGCCAGAACCATGGCCCGTGACTGTTTGGACTCGAGCACCTCGTCAGGCAAGAGCCCGTTGTCGTAGGGCTCCACCATCCCGGGAGTGACCTCCCGCTTGCGCTTTCGCTGATGAGCCGATACGAGCCGGAACATGATGCCGAAGAGGTAGGGGCGCAGCGGACGACGTTGATCGTAATCGCTCCACGAGCGGCGCAATGCGAGGAACACGTCCTGCAACAGGTCTTCTACCTCAGACACTGACGTCCCCATGCGACGCAACGTCCGGTGGACATAGTTGAGCTCGCGCTGGAATGCTTCCAGGCAAGCTTCATCCGGCGTCACTTGCGGCGGGGACGAAGCAAGCAGTCGAAGATGACTCACGACACCCGTCTGCTTGATTGACGATGGCGGACCTGTTTTGTCAGAAAAGTATGGGAAGCGCGGATTCCGGCATGGTCGCTTTCTCGACTCCCGTCGGGCGGGGTTAGCGCGGCAATGCTAGTGGGCCTGCGTCGCCTTGGTCGTTACGGCCATCGTGGGCGGATCTCACACACTCTCCGTGACAAGAGCTGCCGCCATCCGACAAGTCCTAGCATGCGCATACGTCCAACCGGTCTCGCCCCAGTGATTGTCGGTTTGGTAGTCGTCCTTGGTCTGACGCTCGCGTGTAGCACGACCTCGAGCCCGCCCCCCGCGGGAGCGGGCGGCAGCTCTGGTGCTGGGGGAGCGGTTGCCGCATGTTCAAACGTGTTGCCTTGCGGCGGTAGCGTCGTCGGGTCATGGAGCGTGACGTCGTCGTGTCTCACGATTAGCGGCGAGCAGGATCTGACTCTGGCGGGACTGAATTGCGCGCCTGCGCCGATCACTGGGTCGCTGCAGGTCACCGGGACCTGGACGGCCAAGTCCGATGGGACCTACGCCGACAACACGACGACGACCGGCACCGAGAAGTTCGAGCTCGCCCCCGCGTGCCTGTCGCTGTCCGGAACCACCACGACCTGCGACGGCATCAGCGGACCTCTCCAGGGTCTCGGCTTCGCATCGGTCAATTGCTCGAGTGCGGCAGCGACCGGCGGATGCACCTGCACGGCGACCGTCAATCAGATGGGCGGCGCTGGATTCGTATCGGTCCTCGCGTCGGCCAGCGGCAACTACGAGGAATCGGGCAACACGCTCACGATCGACGGGAGCTCGTCGTACTCGTACTGCGTCGCGGGCAGCCAGATGACCTGGACACCCAAGCCCACGAGCCCGACCGTGACCGGCACGATCGTGTTCCAGGGAGCCGGCACGAGCGGCGCTGGTGGCGCGACTGGCACCGGCGGCATGACCGGAACGGGCGGCGCGAACGGGATGGCCGGCCGGGGAGCGGGCGGGACCACCGGTCAGGGTGGAGGTGTCGGCGCGGGCGGACGCACGGGCGCGGGCGGCTCGACGGGCGCCGGGGGCACGACGGGGACGGTACAGGGGCCCTGCGACATCTACGCGGCCGCCGGCACGCCTTGCGTGGCCGCGTACGGCACAGCGCGATTGCTTTCGAGCGCGTACACCGGTCCGCTCTACCAGGTCCGCAAGGGCGGAACGATGACCACCGACGGAACCGGCGCGAACATGAAGACCGGCGTCCGCGCGGGCGGCACGACTATGGACATCGGCGTCGTCGCGGGCGGCTTCGCCGATTCGGCGGCGCAGGATGCGTTCTGCGGCACTGACACCTGCACGTTCTCGATCATCTACGACCAGTCGGGCAAGGCCAACCACCTTCGGGTGGCGCCCGCCGGCTGCTTCGTCGACGGCAGCGCCAATCTGCCCGACTACGAGTCGAGCGCGAAGCAGAAATCCGTGACCCTCAACGGGCACAAGGTCTATGCCCTCTTCACCAACGCGCGCGAGGGCTATCGCAACAACGCGACCACCGGTATGCCCATGGGCAACATGCCGCAGGGGATCTACGAGGTCGCGGACGCCACCCACGCCGGCACCGCTTGCTGCTGGGATTTCGGCAACGTCGGCAAGGACAACTGCAACGGCACCACCATGAACACGTTGTTCTTCGGAACGGGCTTCTGGGGCCGCGGCGCCGGGAACGGTCCCTGGTTCATGGGCGACTTCGAGGGCGGAGTCTGGTCGGGAGGCAACGTGGGAGCGCCCTCGGCGGCCAACGATACGACCGCCACGAACCCATCGATGGCCGGCATGCCCTACGCGTTCGGCATCGTCAAGACCAGCTCGGGGCAATACGCGCTTCGGATGGGCAACGGCCAGTCGGGCATGTTGACGACGGCCTACGACGGGGCCTCGCCCAAACCGTGGAACAGCGGCGGAGGTCTGGTTCTGGGCGTGGGCGGCGACAACAGCAACCACTCCTTTGGAACGTTCTTCGAGGGCGCGCTCACGATGGGGCGCCCGTCGGATGCGACCGACGCCGCGGTATTGGCCAACGTCCAGGCCGCGGGCTACGGCAAGTGACGTTGCTTCCATTCGTTCCAAAGACCTCGCACCGGGAACGTTCAGGAGCCTTCATGGGACAAGGAGTGCTCGGAGTGATGACCGCCCTGCTTTTGGCCTCGACCCTCATGACCGGGGCTTGCAGCAGCACCAACAACAGCAGTGGGGGAATGGGGGGAAGCTCGGGTACCAGCGCGGGCGGTAACGCGACCGGCACAGGAGGCATGGGCGGCAGTAGCGGCACCTCGGTCACGAGCGTGAGCGGCACCAAGGCAATCACCAGCCTCAACGCAACCGAGGGCACTCAGCTGTGCAACGACACCTACTCCTACTTCGACACGACCGTCCCTCGGGCGATGGCGTGCAAGTGGAACGGCCTCTCCCGGGCGGCGTCGAGCAGCTCACGCACCCAGGATGATCTGCAAAAGGGCTGCGCCCTCGCGGAGAATAGCTGCCTCCAATCCGATGCCGGCGCCTTCCCAAACCCGGGTTGTGGCGATATCCCGAAGGCCAATTGCACGGCAACGGTCGCGCAGTACTCCAGCTGCATCGGCGACGAGATCGCGGCATTCAAACAGACCGTGAACGGGCTGCCGGAGTGCAATGTGGCCACTCTCGCGGATACATCGCCCATCTTCGATGCGCTGGGAGGGGGCACGCCGCCCGCCAGTTGCGCGTCGCTCGGCGATACGTGCCCGGCACTGGTCATACCGAGTCCCTTTACAATCAACTGAAAGCTGAACCCGAGCGGCGCCAGCACTGACAGCTGACGCCGCAGCCTGCGTTCAGAACCAGGTCTCGGCCTGCAAGCCGAAGATCGAGCCCTGCGTGAGAGTCGTTGCCGTGTAGATGAGCCCCGAGTCGACGGTCGCTCCTCGAGCCGCCGCATTCCACCGGGCCAGGGTGTAGAAAAGGCGCAGCTCGGGGCGCTCCATGAGGCCCTTTCCGCCGGCAATCGTGGGCGCGATAGTGAACTTCGTCAGCTGCTGCGGGTCCGAACCGATGCTCTTGGTCACGCGGTCGTAGCCGACCTCTGCGAGAACCTTGAAGTGCTCGGTAACTCCATAGGCGACGCGCGCGCCGGCGGAGTACCAGGTCGTGGTCTGCCCCTCGGCCCCGAGAAAGTTGATGTCGCGCTGGTAGACCCCGGCCAGTTGCGCGCCAATCGCGGGCGTCGGCTGAATGGTGAGGACCTCGACGAACCGCACGCGTGCCTCGATGGGCGCATGGTAGAGCGAGAAATCGGGATAATAGAACCGCGCCAGCGTTCCGAAGCCGGTTCCGCCGCCTTTGCCATATTGAGCGACCAGTCTGTTGTCGCCGCCGAGGAGCTTGTGCACCCAGCGGACGGTGAAGCCGTAGCCGCCGTGCGTGACCGACACGCCGGTGTTGGGATCCGGGTGATTGCTGAAATCGGCGATGTACTGCGCGCCGAGTTGGAGTTCTCCGCCTTCGTAGAGGCGGATGCCGCGCAGCTGCACATCGTTTCGAAAGCCGAAGTCGATCTGTGACGGCAGCAGCGGTGACGTCGACGTCGATGGCGGCGCCGGTTCGCCGTCGACGGCGAACACCGCGTAGCTGAGCCGCAGATCGCCGCCGAGGTTGATGTCCTCGACCCCGCCGCCCACGCCCGACGGGTTCCAGTAAAAGAAGTCACTGATGTAGACCGATTCCCGCTTGTAGTAGCGGGTTCCGATCCAGGGCGTCCCGCCCGCCAGCCAGTAGATGCCTTTGATGTCGACGTACAGGTTGGGGAACGACACGGTGGCGCCCGTCGACGTCGTGAAGATCGACGGCGAATTGACCGTCCCGTTCGGCGAGTAGCCGATGTTGGTCGTGGGGATGTAGACCGTCGGCATGAAGTGCAAGTCGGCGACGACGCCATCGTCACCCGCGTACGTCACCACGGTGAAGTGCGTTTCGGACCAGACCTCGCACTCGTTTCCCAGGCGATACTTCGACACCAACCCCGATGGGTTGGCGAGCGCGAAGCAGGTCATACGGCCCTTTTGATTGCTCGCGCCGAATCCCCCGCGGAAATAGCCCCTGATCGATACATCGCCCATCTTCGGCTTGGCCCCCGGCACGGCGGTGGCGCCGGTCGCGGGTACCGTCACGGGCGGCGCCAAGGCCGCGGGCGGCACCGCCTCTTTCGGTTCTTCTATATTATGCTCGGTGTCGGTCTCACTGTCCTGGGCAAAGGCGCGGGTCCAGGCAAGGCTCAACACCACGGCTGCCGTCAGTGCGCGTCGCATGATTTTGCGCTACGGCCCGTAAACCGAAACGATATTGGCCTGCACGGCGTCGTCGGTGGCGTCCGACGAGTACGTCGCCGTCATCACGCCCTCGAAGAAGTTCCCTTGGGCGGCGTTGCTGTTGTCGCCGCCGGTACCGAGGCCGACCGCGCCCTCTTTTCTCATCGGGTTGTACCGTGAGCTCGGACGCGCACCGCTGAACGGCACAGCAAGACCGCCGGCCTGCGCATCGCCAACCTTGATGGTCCAGTGGTTCTTGCCGGCATCGTCACCCTTGACCATGCCGGTGACGTACTTGTAGTTAACCGGCGTGTTGCCGGGAAAAGGGCTGAAATTGCCCGCCCAGAGACCGTTCTCCAGATCCCCCATGACCCACGGACCGCTGGCCGCGCCTCGCCCCCAGAGCGTGCACGTCCCGAAATAGACAGCTTCCATGGTGCCCTCGCTGTCGTCGCGGCTGGTGGTCTCCATGTTGCCGTAATCGAAGCAGCACCCGCCATTGTAGAAGGTGCCGCCCGCCACCATATACTCCGACTCCGGGTTGTCGCCGGTTGCGGTGCCCGTCGGCGTATTGTTCCGGTAGCCGATGCCCGGAACGATGTGAACGCCGTAAACGTTGTGACCGTTGATCGTGACCGGCAGCGCCTTGGCGTTGGCTTCGTTGTCCGGCGTGGTCTTGGCGCCGCCCGCAGGCGCCTTGGTCAGATGGTTTCCGTGGCCCGACTGGTCGTAAATGACCGAGATGGTGCAAGCGGATGCACCGCAGAAGGTATCTTGGTCGGCCGCGTTAGCGAATCCGCCCGTCTCCAGGGGCTTGATATCCATCGTCGTGTTGTCCGCGGTCTTCCGGACCTGATAGAGCGGTCCGTCATAAGCGGCGTAGAGCGCGCGAACCGTACTGTGAGCAGCCACGCACGGACCACTGCCCGAGGCGAACGCGTCGCAGGGCAACGGAGCAGGCCCCATCCAGCCGCCGGCGCCGCTGGTCACCACGCCGGTGGTACCACCAACACCCGTCGCGCCCGGATCCGGACTCGAGCTCGTGGAGCAAGCCAAACTACATGTAGCGGCGGCGACTAGGAGCAATGTCTCGGTTCGACGGACTCTTCTCATCCCGGGTTACCTCTCGTCGACAAGTGGTGAAGCGACGTACGGCTGGATTTGTTCGGCGACAGGAATTCTTGTCACGGAAGTTTGAAGGCACCCGTCGCGCGTGCGACTGGTGCCTGCCGGCACCCTGATGCCTGTGCGCGCTCGTTTGAGCCCGCGCTCCTTGTCGCGAGCTTCGCCTTGCGACGCGTCGAGCGTCCGATCAGGCTTCGAGCGGCGAAGAGGACTCGTGAGCCGGAGTAGCCGGCGGCACCGTTAGGAACGCGAACGGAGCCAGGACGCCGGTAGTCGTCAGGGAACGGACGCGGAAGACAACGTACATGATCACGCCGATCTGGGGTGGCAGGCTAAGCAGCGTGAAGACACCGAACGCCGCGCCATCTGAGGTGCCGAGGCGGGTCGGGGCTAGCGTAAGCAACAGCTCTGCCGTATTCATCGCCGCATAAAGCAAGGCCCCCGTGCCCAGGCTGACCGTCAGTCCGAGCAATCGCAGCGTCGCGAACAGTCCGGCGCCCGAGACGATGCGCGCGGCGATCTGCAGAATGAGCGTCGCTACAAACGCGCCCGGTCGTTCGCGCAAGAAGTCGGCCACGATGGCGTCGATTGCACGTGCCTTCTCGAGAATGACCTTCGGATCGCGCCGCACGATCTTTGCGAACCGCAAGAGGTGCACGGCGGTCGTGGCGCCGCCTCGGCGCAGTATCAGCCGGAAGAGCGCGTAGGGAACGAAAGCCGTCAGCGCGCCAACAACGAAGAGGTACCGCACGGGCGCGGCGATGTGCGTAACCGCGATCAAGCCGATAAGCGCGGCGACTAGGATCATCAGTGGCCGGGAGAGTTTGAACGCGTAGTTCCAGACAATGGTGCCCGCGATCGTGGCGCCCCTCGGAAACGCGCGATGGGTGAGGCCCCCCTTGACCACCTCGCCGAGATCGAACGGCAAGACCTGGTTTACCAACGCGCCGACGCTGTGGATGACCAAGACGCGCGCCCACCTCCGCTGGCCGATCGCGAACGTCAGCGCCAGCGTGTCGAAGATGCTTTCGATGAATCCCAGTGCGACGAGTAGGATCGCGCCCGACACGCCGACGCGCACGAGTGCCTGACCGATGTTCGACCAGCCGACCTTGTTGAGCAGCCACATAAGTAGCCCGAGCGCCGATACGAAGAACAGGAGCTGAAGAACGCGGACGCGGCGCCCCACTATGCGACGTCCCGCTGATCCGCAACGGCTCCGACCGGCAATCGACCGAGAAATGGACGCGCGAGCCGCGAAAAGATCTGTCGATCGGCTAGTCTTTCGATTGAAGCCCGGTCCAAGGGGCGCGGTACCTTCTTGAGATTGTTGTTGTACCAGTGCACGACGTAGGTCTCGGCACTGATCGCCTCGCGGAGGGCGTGGTCGACCGCGGCGGCGTTCGCGCGCAGTCGAAAGAGGTGGATCGCCATCTCCGGCCCCAGCGGATAGAAATGAGCCGGGCCGAACACGGTGACGTCGGAACGGCGCTTCCGGTCAATGAGATCTTGGAGCAAATCTGGACCAAGCGCCGGACGCCGCCTCTCTAGTGCGGAGATCCGTTGGGGCACAGCCTGCAGTGCTTCCCTCGCCAGCGCATGGCGCGCTGGAAGCGCGAGCACGGCATTGTTGATAGCCGCACGGTAGAGGTCGGCGATGCGAGCGAAGCGGCGGATGCCGCCATCGGTGCGGCTACAAATCCAGCGAGCGACATCCAGTGGCGCGGTACGGAAGTAACGCCACGGCGATGCGCGCCGGTAAGCAGCGGCGTCGACCAGAATCCTCTCACGGCCGCAGAATCCGGGCTCGGATAGGAGCGGGCGCATGTCGCGCACGGTGAGCGTGTCCATGTCCAAGTAGACGCCACCGTCACGGTAGAGCACCAAGTGGCGCAGAATGTCGGTTAGCGCGACCCACTCGCGGCGCGCGAACAACTGATTCGCGATCGCGCGTAGGATCCCTGGATCGGGCACGCCCGGCTCATCGAGTAGCGAGGCGAGGTCGATGGCCTCAACCGAGAGCGTAGGGAGGTCGGCGACTAGCGCGTCGAACTCAGGTTGTCCGCGCAGATCGTCGCTGGCGTGAAGCACGACCGCCTCCGGCGCACTCGTCGCGGCAAGCGAGCGGAGGGCTAGCGCATGCGTGAGCGGGAACGTCCGCCCGAACCAGATGAAGTGGTATCGATTGGGAATCATGCGCGCGCGACTTCCTGGCTGGCGTTGCCGGAGCGCTGACCAAGATCGTGGTGCCATTGCTCTAGCGTCGGAAAGGCGGCGGCGCCCGCCGGAGCCCGCTGAAAGCGACTCGTGTATTCCTCGGCTCCGCACGTCGCTGGCGGACATATCGAAGGAGAAGACAGCTTCACTCGCAATCAGTTTCCTAGCATGCCAATCGGTAAATGATCGAGACGGATCCTTTACAAAAGGTCGACATGTCTCCAGCCGTGCGCTCCGTCGCCTCCGTTCGCGGGTTACAGACCGCCGGGACCCGCGCTCCCGACTAAAATTCTGGCAGTTTGCGTGACAAGACCGAGCCGCTCCCGACAAACCCAAATCGGGCCCACTGATATACGCGGCGCTTCCGCTAAGACAGGAGCGACGGTGGAGCCCCTAAGAAATGGACCAGCCAGAACATGCACGAGCCAAAGGACGTTTGCCTTCTGGCGTGACGGCGCTGGCGGCCATGGCAATGGACGCGCGTCACGCGAGCGGTCGAGATGACGTTCAATAGGCGCGGCCCTTCGAACCGCTGCAGGCCACGACAGAGAGTAGATGAAATGGCCTTCAATGACTGCGATCGACGCTCCAAGGAGACAATGTTCATGACTGACTCCAGGGCGCTACGCACAGTGTTTGCAATTCTGACTTTGGGGGGCGCTGCGTGTTCTTCCGGCAACGTCTCTGGTCGTGGCCAAGGCGGGGCGACTGGCGGACCTGGTGGCTCGCCCGGCAACGGTGGCAGCTCGACAAGCGGCAGCGGCGGAGCCGCCACGGGGCTCGGCGGTTCGAGCGGTGGCGCCGGAGGTAGTTCTGGAAGTGGAGGCGCCTCCGGTGGCGGTGGGCGCACCGGAACTGGTGGAAGCGGCGCCGCAGGAATCACTGGTTCGGGAGGAGTCACCGGGGCGGGCGGGCTCACCGGGGGCGGGAATAGTTGCATGAACGGAACGCTCGCCGGCACTGCGCCCAATACATTGGCCGTCAACGTCGACGGCGCGGCGGTCACCATCAGTAAAGAAATCTTCGGCGTTCTGATGGAGCGTCTGGGTCGCGATATCACGGGCGGCCTCTTCGTGGGAACAAGCTCGACAGTTCCCAATACCAACGGGATGCGTAACGACATCATCCAAGGGTTCAAGGATGCGGGCGTCGGCATGATCGAGTGGCCCGGCGGATGCGCGGCCAACAATTACAACTTCAACCCCCCTAATCCGGCCAACGACATGGGGACTGATCGCTACATGCAACTCTGCTCGATTCTCGGCATCGATCCCTATATCGCTGGTGGTGGCACGGCGGCGCTCGCGGCCCGAAATCTGCAGTGGCTTACGTACGTCAACAACAACACGACGCACCCAGAATGGAACCTGAAATACTTCAAGGTCGGCAATGAAGTGTGGGGCTGTGGCGGCAACCAGACCGAGGCCACTTACGAGACGAACTACCAGGCCAACGTCAACATGCTATCGGCGCCAATCAACGGGAAGACGACGTCGCTGATCGCCAGCACTGGCTTGATTGGCAACACCGCCTGGCTGACCACCCAGCTCATGAACCAGGCGAGCATGATCGACGGGATCGAGGTGCACGACTACGTCTACCATCCGAACGATATTCCCTCGACTGGCTTTACCGACGCACAGTACTACAACGTCGTCAATGCCGCGAACCGCGGTCAGATCGGTCCGCGCCTGACTCAGTACATCGGGATCCTTGACCAGTTCGACCCTCAGAAGCGCATCAAGATCTGGGAAGACGAATGGGGTGACTGGCTGGAGCCGATTAACGCCGCCACGGATGGCTTCTATCAGCAGATGACCTTGATGGACGGCATCTCCACCGCCGAGCAGCTACACTTGTTCATGCAGCACGCCGATCGCGTGTTCATGGGCGGCATGGCGCAGGCGGTGAACGTGATTCACTCGCTCTTCTTCACGCGCGCCGCCGATGCAGCGCTGGTCAAGACGCCGGCGTTCTACGTCTTCAAGATGTTCGTGCCGCACCACTCCTCGGGTGCAAAGTGGGCTCCGAATACGCTGACCGGTGAAAGCATCACCGGCAACGGCGCGACTTTTCCCGTGCTGTCGGCCGGCACGACCGTCGACACTGCCGGCCATGTCAACATCAGCCTTGCGAACGTGGATTTGGTCAATACACACAGCATACAGATCAACCTGACCAGCGCCCGGACCGGCTACACAGTCGCCAGCGCTCAGGTCATCAGCGCTCCCGCCAAGGATTCTTTTAACGACTTCAACATGGCTGAGACCGTAAACATCCAGACGCTGGCCGCCAACAACTGCACGATCTCGGGTAAGTCGTTGCGGGTCACTCTGCCGTCGAAGAGTGTCGTCATGCTCGTGCTGACACCGCAATAGCGCACGGTCGCATCGTGACCGCGCCGCCACTCCCTCCATCGGACGCTCGAGTTCCCACGGCGCGGCCCTAACAAGCCCGTTCCTTCAATCCCGCCCAGCGCTCAGCCGACGGTGAGCTTCGCAAGCCGCAAGTCGTCGCGATCGGAGGAATCAGTGTTCCCCCGCCGCGATGGCTACTTGCCGACGACGGTCGTGACGGTCGTCGCGGCGAGCGTGGCTGTGAAGGCGCCACCACTTACCGCGACCGCCGTCTTGGACGCGAGGTTGTCGGTCGCCGATGTCAGCCAAGGCGTCAGGGACGCGGTAAGTCGTTGCAGGTCACTCTGCCGTCGAATAGCGTCGTCATGCTCGTGCTGACACCGCAGTAGCGCACGGTCGCATCGTGACCGCGCCGCCACTTCCTCCTCCATCGGCCGCTCGAGTTCCTACGGCGCGGCCCTACCGAGCCCGTTCCTGAATCCCGCCCAGCGCTCGAGCCGACGGCTGAGCTTCGCAAGCCGCAAGCCGCCGCGATCGGAGGAATCAGTGTCCCCCCGCCGCGACGGCTACTTGCAAACGTAGGTCGTAACCGACGGGCCCATGAGCGAGGCGGTGAAGGAGCCGCCGCTGACCGGGATGGCGGTCTGGGAGGTCAGGTTGGCGGTGGCCGACGTCAACCACGGCGTGCAGGAGGCCGGGGCGGTACCCCCGGCGATGCTGATCGGGACGGACACGGTCGAGGTGCCGCTGTTGATGGCCACCACGACAACGGTGTTCGGACCCGAATACGCCGAGAGAAGGACGTTCGACGGAGCGCTCCCGGAGACCTCCACCCGCATGTAGCCCGGCCGCACGAACTTGCTGTAGTTGCCGAGCGTCCAATGCCGCTTGGTATCCGCACCGCCGTTCGCGAGCAGCCCCTCGTTGTCACCCTGCCCTGGGTACCACCACCAGAGCCAGGCCGACGCCTCCCCGACGACCAGCGCCGAGTGAATCCACTGCGCGACCACGACGCCGTCGGCGATGTTGTTGCTGGGCCCCTGCTCGGGCCACCACATCACGCCGGCCATTTCGGTCTGCCAGACTTCTTTGTCCTTGGGGAACTCGCTCTTTGGCCAGGGGAAGGCCCTTTGCATGTCGTACTCGTGGACGCCGATGATGTCGATGGCCCTCCATGCCGCCGCGTCCGCGTGCAAGGCGTGGCCGTAGTCGTATCCGTTGCCGCCCGAGGTGCAGGCGGCGCTGCAAGGGGCGGCGGCCGCGGCCTGGCAAGTGGCGCTCGGCGTCGCGCTGCTCGAAATGAAGCAGCCGCAGTTCAGCGGGTCATCGCTCTTCAGGCCGGAGGGCACGGAGCCGCAGACCGAATGGTTGTCCCAGAGGTGATTCCACTCCGACGCCTCCGGCGCGATGACCTTGATGCCCGCCGCCTGGAGCATCGGCCCGGCCACCTTGACGAACTCCACCATCTCCTTGGCGGTGTAGACCGTCGTCGGGTACCCCCCGACGGTAGGCTCGCTGGCGGGGCCGGACGCGAACTCCGGCTCGTTCGCGAGCGACATCGCGTAGAGCCTGTTGGTCGTCGCAAACCTCGTGATCGTCTGCGCCCACGACGTGTAGCAGCTCGTATTCGAGCTCGCCGGGCACATCCCGGGGTCCGCCGAGAACAGCGTTTGTCCATTGGCCGTGGTGCCGTGCGCCGGGATGGCGATGGTGTTGGCCGAGCAGAGCTGTCCGCCGTTGTTTGCGTTGTTGTTGGTCTTACAGTTCGCCGGAGGCGACCACACCGACCCGATGACCTTCCCGCCGGCGCGGGTCACCGTCGTGATGTCGCCCGCCATGCCGGCGCTCTCCAGGTTGCCTGCGCCATTTGTATCCATCCCGACGCGGAGGATGGACAGGCCGATGTCGGCGTTCGGGTCGAAGAGGGACGCGGGCAACCCCGTCTTGCCGAACATGTCGTTGATGCCAAAGCCCTGGATCATTTGGTCCGGCTGATCGAGATGCACCGTCGGGTTCCCGGCGTTCGTGCCGCCCGCGCCGGCTCCAGCGCCGCCGGTCATTCCGGCGCTGCCGCCGCCGGTTCCGGCGCCCGCCCCGCCCGTGCCGCTGCCGCCCGTGCCGTTGCCGCCCGCGCCGGTGACCTGGCCGCCGGCGCCCGATCCGGCGGTCCCCGTCGTGCCACCCGCGCCCGGCGCGGTCGATCCACCGCCGCCGGTGGAACCGCTCACGCCCGAACCGCCTTTGCCCGAGGAGCCGCCCGTCCCGTTGGCGGGAGAGGTGCTGCTGCAACCTCCGGCGAGCAGCCCCGCGGCCGACAGCAACGCAACCAGAGCCCCAACCTTGGAGTTGCCCATGTTGTGCATCGCCCTCACTGGGAGACCACCGTGGCCCACCCGTTGGCGGGCATCTGGAACTGCAGCTTCTTGCCGGCGATCTGAACGATGTAGTTCGTTGCGCCACCGGAGTTGTACATGATCGCAACGATGCTGCCATCGGGGTTCTTGAACCCGATCGCGTCGCCGCCGGTGACAGACACCACCTTTGCAGCCGGCTGCACGTATTGCGACACGTGGCGGAAGACGTAGTAGGCCGGGGTGAGTGTCAGCGTTTTGGTCGACGTGTTCACGATCAGAAGTGCGTCCTGCGACCATTGCCGGACCGTGTCGTTTCCTTTTCCAACGGTATCGAGCACCATGTTCCAGGCGTTGTAGGCAGTTACGCCGGCCCGGATCGCTGTGCTGATATACTTCCAGGATTCGACGCCGTATGCTTGATCGTTTGGCGCGGGCTCAACGTACGCGGGCAAGCCGGCGGGGTTCCAGGGATAGTTGCCGCACATGTGCTCCGTAGCCCAGATTGGTAGGTTGTACATGTCGATCGAGGCTGGATTGGCCTTGTAGTTGTCGAGCATGCCCCACTGCAGGCCGATCACCTTGACCAGGTTCTTCGCCGTCGCGTCGCCCATAATGCCGGTCACGACCGTCATGTCCTTGCCGGCGGCGCCGTTAGAGTTAGTGCCAAGCATGATCTTGGTGGTCAGTCCCGCCTGGCTCAGCGCCGGAGCGAGATACTGGCCTACGAACTTGGTGTAGAGCGCCGACGTCCACAACGCCGACGGGTAGCCTTGGGCGTAGTTGGGCTCGTTCTGAGGTGCGACTGTCTCGATCGTAATCCCCTGTGCCGCGTAGGCCTGGACCCACTTCACGAAGTACTGGCCGAGCGCGGTCAGATTCGCGGCGATGTCCTGCATGCACTCGCCGTCGAAGGCAGTACCGCCGACCCGAGTGCACGCGGTCCCATTGACGGTCCCGGTCGCAGTCTTCATCCACGTCGGCGGCGTCCAGGGGCTGGCCCAGAAGCGGATGTTTCCGTTGACTGCCTGCGCCGCCTTGACATACGGAATCAAGTACTTCATGTCCTGCGTGATCGCGAAGCTGGACATGCTGGTGTCGTTCGCTGTCTCGTCATCGGTATAGCGCTGGAGCGCGTAGTCGCTGGCGCCAATCGGAATGCGGCCCATGACGAAGTGCGCGCCATCGGTAGGGTCGAATAGCAGCTTGATCGCGCGATCTCGGTCAGTAGCGCTGAGCATGCTCAAATAGTTCCAGCCCATTTCATTGAAGGCACCGCCGAACCCTTCGAATGTCTTCATCGTGGTCCCGTCATTGACCGTCACTGTTGCGCTTCCACTGGTCACCGTCGTGATGGTCGCGCTGGTGTTCCAGTACGCGTTCGGGGCCGACGTGATCAACTTCGGGGCCGCGGGCGGCGAGCCGCCTGCGCCAGTCATTCCGCCGCTCCCGGTGATGCCTCCGTTCCCTCCCGCGCCGGTGGTCGAGTTGGCGACGCAGGCGCTGCTGGCGCAATGCTGGCTCGCGCCGCACGCGTGCCCGCACGTACCGCAATCGGTGTTGCTGCTGGTGGTGTCGACACAGGCGGTGCCGCACAGGGTCTGTCCACCCGTGCAGCTCGAGGTGCACGCGTTGTTGCTGCAAACCTGATTCGCTTGGCACGTCGTGGCGCAGTCCCCGCAGTGGGTCGCATCGGACGGAACGCAGGAGCCACTACACTCGAGCAGGCCTGGCTGACACTTGCACTGGCCCGCCTGACAAGAGCGACTATTCGAGCAAGGAATCCCGCAACCGCCGCAGTTCTGCGAATCCGTCGCGGTATTCACGCACTGGGTGCCGCAGGCAGTTTGCCCCGCACAGTTATCCCCTCCGCTACCGGAAGAACCGCCGGTCCCGGACGGTGCCCCAGAGCCCGAGCTCGTGCAGGCGACCAGCATCAAGACAAGGCCAAGCGCCAGCCCTCGAATGGGATTTCTCATGCCCCGGGATTGTTGGGACCTGCAGCGAATTGCCACGAAAAGTCATCGGTGCGCTCGAGCTTGGCTAGATCACCACTGGCTTTGCCCCCGGCTTGGTCTGCTGTCCGGTTGGAAGCTTCGGAGCGCGAGGCTCAGAGACGGAACGCCGCCCACTTGGTGCTCGGTCGCCAGCGCGTGACCACGTTCGTCGGAGGGCCTTGAATCGAATTCCATGACAAGAGTGGCCCGGTCGGAGCAAGACCCAGAGGTCTGCGCCAACGAGGCACCGTCACGGCCGTCATTGATGGCGAGACGTACTACTTGACCACGAGCACCACGACCGGAACCGGCGGGGCCAATGCTTGCGAAGCCGGTCATACTGGCAGCTGGACCAACATCGCCAGCACGCGGGCATCGGGGCGCCAATGCGGGACAATCACCGTGAGCGATCACTTCAAGGCCTGGGCCGCGCAGGGCGGGAGCCTCGGCACGCTAGCCTCGGTTCATATCAATGTCGAAGTCGGGGGCGGTACGGGAAGTATTCAATTCCCAGTCGCCAACGTCACGACGACCAGCCAGTAGGAATGTCGCGCTTTGGCGACTGCCCGGATGGTGGCGTGGGGTCGCCTGCAAACGAGCTCACTCTTGAGATGTGGGCTCCTAGCGGTCAAACCCGGCGAAGTGAGTGACCTCCGCCCGAATCACGCTTACGGCTTCGCTATGTTCTCTTGAGGACGCGGACCTCCGGGACGTCGTGCCTACTCGGGTCGTCGTTCATAGATGTCGCGCGGGCGCACCACCCAGCCCGCTTTGGTCCAGAACACGGCAGGCTGCCCCGCGAACAACGGCTGAGTACGGATATACGAGGCGCTGCGATCGACCGGAAGCCAGTCCTGGTCCACGTCGACGACCACCGCCGCGAACTCGCGCGTCTCCAGCCGGCGCCGGATGTCGGTGCGGAGCGCGTCGGCCACTTCCCTTGGCTGGCCGCGCATGACGTCGACCAGCGCCATCTGATGCGCGTATGCGGCCTTGCCGGCCAAGCGCGCCAAGTGGGGATGGCAGGAAATCAAGACGGGTCCGGGGATGGCGGCGAGCCGAGCTACGAGCGCCGCGCCGGCTGCCCGGTCAGCAGCCGTCGGCACCTCCTTCCATGCTGCGAACCAAAGGAGCGCTAACTGAGCCAGGCAGGCCCATCCAAAGAATCGACGCCCCGCGGGAGGGGCCTCGGGCCGCCTCATGCAATCCAACACTACCCCGGCCTGCCAGGCGAGGCAGGCATAGGCGGGCATGAGCACGTTCGCGGCCCCGAATATGTGCAGACGCGAGAACCACGATTCAAACAGGCTGCCCAGGACAGCAGCTCCTTCGACGAGCGACATCGCGGGGACGATTGGCGTGCACGCGAACCGAATCACCAGCGCCGCCAACGCAACGGGTACGACGCTCACCAGGTCGGCAAACCAAAATTTGACCCAGAACTCGCGCGCCCACGCGTGGGAGGCGGGTAGTGAAAACATGTAGTAAGTCGACCAGCCCTTTGTGAGAAGGTGCAGCGACACGCTGCCGGCGGCCGCCAGCACGAGAAACGAGGTCACGCACTGGAAGCGCCGAGGCCCGCGTAGGCTCCATGTCCGGGCTGCCGCAACCGGTACGGCGACCAGAAGCGCGCTTTGCTTCGTGAAGAAGGCGGCCGCGAGGAGCACACCCCCGGCGACATCACGTCGCTCGCTCGCGAGGAGCATCTTGATAGCCAGCAGTACGAAGAACAGCGCCAGCGAATCGACGCGCGCCAAATCGAAGAAGGCGCCGGAGCGCTCGAACAGGGCCGCGAAGATCCCTGCTGCGACCAGCGCGCCGAGCCGGCTGCTCGAGCCAACATGGGCCAGCGCCGCGATCAGCCCCAGTACCCCAATCGAAGCGATCAGCGACACCATCCGCAACGCCAACAGGCGCAACCCGAGCAGTTTCGCGAAGGGGGCAGCCACGTAGTAGTAGAGCGGCGAATAGATGTATGGCGTAAATTCGATTGACGGTGGCACATACAGGCTCTGCCCGCGCAAGACGCGGGCCACGTGCTCGAGCATCCCTCCCTCCATCCACTCGAGGTCGTAGGGATAGGCGATACGCGCCAGAGCAACGACCAGGTAGGATCCCAAGTACCAGAGGGCCCCAACCGCGAGTAGCACTTTCAGAGCACGCTGCTGGGACGGAACGACCTCTGAGACGGTTGATGTAGTCACGGCTCGACACTCTATCGCCGACCGCGACACGCCGGGCAGATCGGATCGCTACCTGAGTTCAGGGATATGGTCCGGAGCCGTACGTGCTCGGATCGAGCAACATTTGCCAGAGGCGGTTCGTTGCTTCGGCGCTCGCAATTTGGCTGACGAGCAGGAGCAGCCCGTTTGGATCACCGACCAGATCGGGCCCGACGGTCGCGCGCGTGCCCACAGGGGCCGCCGCCGAAACACTCTCCACGGCCGTCACGAAGTTGGGGATGCCGACCGCTAGGATGCCCACCTGGTCGGCCGCCTGGGCAAGGTCGAAGATGCTCGCCTGCTTCGCAGCCATCCACGCACCGAAGGGATTCGCGGGAAGGCCCGACAAACGCGAGCTCGGGACATCCAACGTCTGGTCGTAGAACGCGCTTACCTGCACGAAGCGAAACCGCGCGGTGACGACCGAATCGGCCCAAGGATCCATCTCCCCGTTCGGAGGCCCCATGGTGCCTCCGGTGCTCGTGGTCGCCCCCATGGACGAGACGACCACGACTCGTTCGGTGACGGTTGGATCAATCAGATATGCGTCCGCGACATCGGTCAAGCGGCCGCCTGTCACGATGACGAGCGGCCGATACGGAAGAGCGAGACTGAGTGAAGCATTCACGATTTCATGTGCGCCCTCCGATCGGTTCGGAGTCGTGTCATCAACCTGGCCGCTCGCTGGTCTCACGAGGGTGGCGCCGGTGCTGGCGATGGGATCGGGAATGTTGCGCAGCCCGCTGGCGCGAGCTGCCGCGACCAGCTCGCGCCAACCCAAGATGTTCTTGGCGAGGTCGGGCCACGGGGAGCTGGTATTTACGATGATCCCCGCCAGCCGCGGACCGCCGCCGTTCGCCAGGAGGACCGCGTACTCCCCTTGCCAGTTGTCATAGACGCCGTCATTGGCGAGAAGGATTGGGTCGCGCTCGTCGACGGGGAGGAGGCCGTGGGGAGCGCTCGAGCCGACGTTTCGAGTCTCGGTACAACCGATCGCCATCACGGCGAGGATGAGCCTGGCCAGGTCGAAACATTTGTCTGATGGGTATGAATTCATCGCGGCGCTTCACTTCTTCGCTACAAAAGCGGTCACCGAGTGCAGTACTAGGCATGGTAGCAAGGCTCTGGCCCGGTATCTCGATGTTCATTGTGGCCCTCGTGGCCGCCGCTTGTCAGTCTGCTTCAAGTGGCAACGGAACGGGTGGCCGCCCCGGCGTGGTCGCGGGCGGATCGAACGGTGCGGCAGGTGCGAGTGGCCCCGGTGGCGGTCCAGGGAGCGCCGGGGGCGCAAGCGGCGCTGGGAGCGGAGGCACGACCGGCCAGGGGGGAACGGCTGGCATCGGTGGCCAACCTGGTGTTGGCGGCCAACAGGGCGCAGGCGGCTCTGGCGGGCTGGCCTGCACCGCGCCAACGCCGAGCGGTTCGGCGTTCACGGTCGATCCGACCGGCGTTACGCTCACATTGAACCCGGGCAGGTTGAGGCTGCAGGTGTGTGATGCGGACATCATTCGCATCGAATACACGACGGCCTCCTCGATTCCTGCCAAGACGTCGTTGTCGGTCAGCGCGAACTGGCAAACTCCGAGCTTCTGCGTGACCGAGTCAGCGGGCGTTCTGACCGTGACCACCGCGCGCATGAGGGCGAAGATCAGTGAGAGTAGCGGATTGGTCACGTTCAGCGACCTCAATGACAACGTTCTGGTCTCGGAAGCGAGCAAGAGTCTCACGGCCGCGACGGTCGAGGGGGTCGCCACCCATACCGTGAAGACGGCGTTCAATTCGCCGACCAACGAGGCGCTCTTCGGTCTGGGACAGCACCAGGACGGCGTGATCAACAGGAAGGGCTCCACGCTGCACATGGTCAATGCCAACACGCAGATCCAGATCCCGGTCCTGGTGTCCAACAAAGGCTACGGGCTATTCTGGGACAACTATTCGACCACCGACTTCGCCGGGAACGGGGCCGGCAACACGCAGTACAGCTTCAGCTCGGAGACGGGTGACCTGGTCGACTACTATTTCTTCTACGGTCCGACGATCGATCAGGTCATCGCGGGCTACCGGACGGCGACGGGAGCCGCACCTCTATTCCCGAAGTGGGCCTACGGTCTCTTCCAGTCGAAAGATCACTATCAAAGCTCGGCTGAAATCGCGGCCGTGCAGCAAGGCTACCGAAACAACAACATCCCCGTCGACGTCATCGTCCAGGATTGGCAGTACTGGACGCCCTGGGTGTGGGGTTCGCACTTCATGGACACGAGCCGCTATCCGGATCCCGCCGCGCTCGTGAAGCAGCTGCACGCCGCGAACATCCACACCATGATCTCGATCTGGCCGCTCTATCAGACCCGGGCCAACGGCGTGGCCATGTTTGCCGGCGAGCTGGACAACTTCAACGCCCTCAATGCCATCAATGCCCTATATCCAACGACGACGGCCGGCGGTGTGTACCACTTCTACGACACGTTCAACGCAATGGCCCGGACGCTCGTTTATCAGCAGGCGTACGATCGTCTGATCGGCAACTACGGCTGGGACGCAATCTGGGCCGACAACACCGAACCACAGAGCTACCCCGAGGGCGTGAACGTGCACGCCGCGAACACCGCGCTCGGCAAGGGCGCGCTTTACATCAACGCCTATCCGCTCGAACACAACCGAGCGATCTACGAGGGATGGCGAAAGGTAGGTCCGAACAACAAGCGCGTTTACATCCTGACCCGCAGCGCATTTGCGGGGCAGCAGCGCTACGCGGCGGGCTGCTGGTCGGGCGACATCAACGCGACCCAGAGCGTCTATGCTGCGCAGATCCCCGGTGGCCTCAGCTACGCCATCTCCGGGATGCCCTACTGGACAACGGACATCGGCGGCTATTTCGGAACGCCCAGTGAGGAGCTCTTCACCCGCTGGTTCCAGTTCGGGGCCTTCTGCCCCACGTTCCGCATTCACGGCCAGGCCCCGAAGGAACTCTACGGCTCGCAGTGGAGCACGCAGGGTAAGGCCAACATGCTGGCCATGGACAACCTTCGCTACCGGTTGATGCCATATATCTATTCCCTCGCTTGGATGGTCACGAGCCAGGGCTACACGACCATGCGGCCGCTGGTCTTCGACTTCCAGAACGATACGAAGGTCTACGGTATCACCGACCAGTTCATGTTCGGGCCGGCGTTCCTGGTCAATCCGGTGACAGCCATGGGAGCCACCAGCCGTTCGGTCTATTTGCCAGCGGGGACCTGGTACGAGTTCTCGTCAGGGTCGACGATCAGCGGCGGCGGTACGAACACGGCGAACGCTCCGTTGAGTCAAATCCCCATCTATGTCCGGGCGGGATCCATCGTTCCGATGGGTCCGATGATTCAATATGCGACGCAGAGTGCCGACCCACTGGAAATCAGGGTCTACAGGGGGCAAAACGGGGCGCTGACGCTGTACGAGGATGAGGGAGACACCTATGACTATGAGACCGGACAGTACGCGCTGATCCCGTTCTCCTGGGACGACACCGCCCAGCAGCTGACGATCGGCGCGCGGATCGGAAGCTACAGCGGGATGCTCGCCAATCGTACGTTCAATATCGTTTGGGTGGGAAGCAATCATGGCGCGGGCGTGGCCGTCACGGCCACACCCGATCAGGTGGTCAAATACGATGGGACTCAGGTGGTCGTGAGCAGCAAGTAGCCGCGAGTTGCTCGCTCTGATGCCCCTAAGGGAAACGGACGGCAGCGTCGACGCCAATGACGGCAGAAAAGCGAGGCGCGCTCCAGACAAGAATTCGATCGAGGGTGGCCGACCAGCGGATCGGGTTCGCAAGACCGTCCGCGTGGGCATCAATCAGGAAGCGGCGCCTGAAGATTTGGCCGATTCCGACACGCGCACCCGCTTCGAGAACCGGTGCCACGGCGGACGCCGGGCGATCGATGTCCGTGCCGGCCATTCTAACCTCTCCGACCTTGGTGAGGAGGCACGCGTTCCAGGGTGTGAGCAGTGCGCACCCGGCCGCGCTGGCCAGAAGATGCTGCTGTGCGAAGCCCGCGCCGTCCGCGCGCCGGGTCGTCGAGGGCACGCTGACCTCGGCGTCGAGTTCGACGGCGAGGTATTGCCACGCCAGAGACCCGACTAGCCGTCCGAGAAAAATAGGGCTGGACGACATGCCGACTCCGATCGACGCGCCCAGCCCGAGCGTGAAAACCGGTCTCGGCCGAAGCCGGGCATAGCCCATCGGTCGCTGCGCTCCGAGAGGTACGGGGCGTGGTTTGGTTGGCGAGGTCGATATTGTTGTTGGTGACCGTGGGGCGGTCTCCGGCGCCGATGCTTCAGGCAAGTGGTTCGTGTCCTTGGGGGGGCCGGTGGCAGCGTCGTGGACCGCTGTGGCCGCCAAGAGCTCAATCTGCACGACTAGCGCCGCAGCGAGAGCGCGCGCAAGACGTCGACAGTCCTTGCTCGCCATCGGTACGCTCTGATCGCCGACCCACCCTCCGTTCACATCGCGCCACTCGATCCGGCCCTCGAGCACGGCGCCCCGTGACACGATGTGAATGGAAACACGATCCGGCGCCTCGTCGACGAAGGGCTGGTAACCCAATTGCGCGCTGACCAGGGCTGTGAAGTCCTCCGTGTCGGGGCAGTCGGGTCGGCCGGCGTAGTCGAGCCTGACCGTGTACGGCGCGCCGTGGGCGCCACTGATCAACGCGCCCAGTGTCGAGGCGTACGCACCACAGGCGCAAAGGAGCAACTTAGCGCGTGCGAGGATCACCCGCCGCGATCCCCGGGGAAGCGGGTGCCGCGTGAAGAGGGAGGAATGGACACGCGAGGTCATTGCCTCATCGGTCGCTGGCCAACTTCAACGCCTCTTCGATTCGGGTCAGAAGCACGCTCCGCGGAAAACGAGCCGCGAAAGCGGCGCCAGCACGCCGGGCATCGTCGCCGCGTTCCGAGCTCAGGAGCGACTTCACGCGTAGCGCTTCGCACTCTTCGGCGAGTGGGCCTCTGGGGAAGCGGCGCGCATGTCGAGCGACAAGCACGAGTGTATTTGAAAAGTCACCGCTCGCGTATGCCTGCTGCGCGCGCTGGAGCAGCTCTACCTCGGCCAACGGGTTCTCCAGCATCTGATGAGGCCTGGTCATCGGGACGCGATGCGCAGACTTGGGCAGGATTGCCGGTGCCTGGTGCGGAATCGTCTCATCGCGAACGGCGGCCGCGATTGCCACCGGGGTCGTCGGACAGTCCACGGGTGGAACGGCGGGCGTGCGACTGCGAAGCGCAGCGATCGCGCCCGTAGCGCCGGCCGCAATCGCTATCGACGCTACGAGAGCCAGCCGTCGAAGGGCGCCATGCCGCGAAGGCGACTGACCAAGCGACCCAGCTTCGAATAGAACCTCTGCGGGCGTCGGTTCCTCTCCCGCCAGGTACGCGCGGCTGCGGGCCAGTACGCGCGCACGGACATCATCGGGGAGGCGGCGCGCCACCTTGCGGATGCCCAAGAAGTTCTCCAATTCCGGATCGAGCTCCAAACCGCGGCGTTTCATGGCCTCTCGCTCCGCATGTGCAGGGAGCGCACCGCCGAAGCCAGCTCCTTCCGTCCCTTGCGGAGCCTCGCGTACACACCGAACGTCGTGATCGAAAGCCGCCGAGCAATCTCGACGACCCTGACCCCGTCGAGATCGTGTAGGACAAGGACGGAGCGACGTGGTTCGGGGATGCGATCGAGGGCGGCGAAAAGCATCGTGAGAGATTGCCGATCCTGCAAGCTCCTTTCGACGTCGGTACCATCGTCAGGCAGGTCCAGGCCGTCGCGCGGTGTTTCGCGGAAGTGCCGCCGACGGTACGTCCGGACCAGGCGGAACGCGACGCTGAACAACCACGGGCGGATCGGGCGGTTGGTGTCGAGGGTCGGCCAATTGCGGTGCAGCACCACGAAGACGTCTTGCAGGAGATCTTCTACGTCCGGCGGGCGGGCTCCGAGTCGTTGCAGCGTCCAGAAGACATAGTCGAGCTCGCGCCGGAACGCCTCCAGGCACGGTGTCGCCTGACTCGGGCGCGGCGCGATGACGCGAAAGGGGTGCAGTGTTCCCATGTCGCACCCGTTAACTGCAAGGAGAGCGGCTTTCGTGGAGCGTTTTCTCTTGCGAATGCAAGAGATCCAAACAATCTTGCGCTCGTCGCGGCAAATACGAACCGTGATGCGAAAGCTGTCGAGTGAATACTTTGAAGCGGCCCACTCGGACGACCTGTGGCGACACGCGGCGACCTCGAATGTCGTGCTTTACCGGCCCAAGTACGCGTGATGCCTAGACGTTCGCCGACCGCAGCTCCTTCCGGTAAACTGCTCCCTGGTTCCAAGTCCTCGTTAGCAAAACGATTTCTGACTGCTCATTGGCTTGAGGTGCTAGCGGTTAACAGCCATGGGGGTTCGAGTCCCCCTCCTCGCACAGCGGAATGACTACGGTTTCCCCGACTGCCCCCTCAGCACGAAAACCGGGACCGTTTCCACGTCTCGAATGAGCTGGAAAGCGACCTCGGCGGAGCCATTTCGGGAGCACGGCTAACCGCTAGTACAGGCCC
>Ga0265342_10000561_pt1 | contig 39318 bp, 35 predicted proteins | sample 4CB327metaG_FD_203125 | JGI IMG/M metagenome (GOLD analysis project Ga0265342, IMG submission 203125) | Rhizosphere microbial communities from Carex aquatilis grown in University of Washington, Seatle, WA, United States - 4-CB3-27 metaG | ecosystem: Host-associated > Plants > Roots >... | reverse complement strand
GGCATTCTTCAGATAACAGATGGACTGTACGGTGAGGCACGATCTGCTTGGTACACCACACAACTGCCGGTCGGAAATTTCACCACCGACTTCACGTTCCAGTTGATGAACGCCAATGCTGACGGTATGACGTTTACCATCCAAGGGCAGAGCCCGTATGCCTTGGGCGGTTCAGGAGGCAGCCTGGGGTATCAGGGAATCAGCAACAGTGTAGCGATCAAGTTCGACCCTTACAATAATGCAGGCGAGGGCTCCGACTCAACGGGTTTCTATATCAATGGGGCTATGCCAACTACCCCAGCAATAGATTTAACTTCGTCGGGCATCAATTTGCACAGCGGCGACGTCATGGACGCCCACGTCGTTTACGACGGAACCAATCTGACCATGACGTTGACTGATACGGTGACCGGCAATTCGGCGGTTGAAGTGTTTCACGTCAACTTACCTTCTGTGGTGGGCGGAAGCACGGCCTATTTCGGCTTCACCGGAGGGACGGGCGGACTTACGGTCACCCAAAACGTACTGTCCTGGTCTTACTCAAGTGGCAACGCGACGGCCGCCAGAACTCCGTCTATTTCCAACTTCAGCGTCGCTGCAAATCCAGCTGCCCTGACGACGACCGCAGGACAAAGCGCGTCCGCTCAAATCACGATAACTTCGCAAGCTGCATTCACTTCTCCGATCACACTCACTTGCTCCGGGCTCCCGTCCGGAGCTTCGTGCAGCTTCACGCCGCAGACGGTAAATCTGTCTGCGGGAAGCGCTTCAACAACGCTCACCATCAACACTTCTATGAAAACCGCAACATTGAACCGCAACTCCAACCCATTGTTACCTGGCTCAGTGCTGGCTGGCACGCTTTGCTTTTATGGTTGGAAGCGGCGGCGTGGCCTGTCGGTATTGATGGCACTTTTGGCTGTGGGATTGAGTGCCTGCACGGGCTGCGGTGTTTCAATGCCGCTGTCTCCGCCCGTAATCTCCACCGTGAGCATTACCGCCATGGCTGGCAATCAGCAATCGGTTACCACAATGTTGACTCTCACGATGCAATAAACATTCTCTCTGCAACATTCGGCAAAGTTCGAGTTAATTGAAATGCCGAGTTTCATGCCGGCGACTGATGATAGGGCGGTCGAATTGAGTTATGCCATCTCGCACTAGCTCGACCGTGTCGATACCACAGTCTTCAACGAATTGGGCGGCGTGGTTTTGCAGGACCTTACTCATCGATACTAGTGGGTAACTGAGGCCGTTCGAGAACCGAACGTTTGCGAATTCCCCTGGTCGGCCGGCGGGCTATCTTGATCCAAAGGGATTTCTCGATGGCGCAGGATTTCCGCCAGGTCCGAGCGCATCGTCGATTCGGTGCAGTTCTCCGCCCCGAAGCGGCGATTGTTCTCGCCAAGTCTTGCGATTTCAATCGGATCTTTCCAGAGTCTGTCGATTGCATGAGCCATATCTTCCGGTGAAAACGGCTTGCATAACACGCCGTTATAACCGGACAGAACATAATCGCTGATTCCCTTCGACTCCGTTGCGACAACTGGTTTGCCAAGATGCATGGCGCATACCAGCGTTACGTGTCCGCATGGCACTGTTGATCCAGACAATGGCAGAACCGTCAAAGCGGAGTAGCGCATGATATTCATGGCTTCTTCAAATGGAACGTTCACCATCGGCTTCACGTTCGGTGGAATATCCAGTCCCATCAAATTAGCGGGGCGTACTACCAGGACGAAAGAAGTGTCTGGCAATTTACGGGCCGCGCCGATCAGAGTTTGATAGTCTCGCCCATTACCTCCGATGGCGGAAACATATCGTCCCGATTGCAGAGGAAAGAGGGGAGTCACTTCGGGCGCTCCAATACTCCAGAGGCGAAGGCGAATCCGTTCCTTGGGGATATTGAAGTAATCGCTGTAGATATCACGCTCCATCGAAGAATGAACCGTAAACTGCTTCACCTGTTTAAATGCATAGCACATGAGGCGGGCTCTGAAGCCCGCGGGAAGTTCAGGAAAGTTGAATGAAAAGACATAGTGGTCAATGTCGACTCGAAGAAGGCGGCAAAACAACGCACACATGAAGGTTGTTCGGGGTTCCTGCGTAACCAGAAGTCTCGCGCGTTTCCTCGCCGCGATCAGAACGGCATTCACGCAGGCGCGAATGATAGCGATGTTGGGCCGCCGAATTATTCTCTCGAGGAGAGAGGCCGGACGGTCATCGAAAAATATCCACTTAGCACCCGCGCCGGTGAGGCGCGGACCCAGCCCACGCCAACCATCGCCGTAGTCCGGGGAACAACAAACAATCAAGGGTTTGTCCATATCAGTCCTGCTGCGTGGAATGTAGCGACGGGTTTCCTTGCCGAAGGATCAGTCAGGTTGACACTGACTTCCTTAGTTCGTCTTGTATTCGATAAGTCGCGAGTCGCCACTCCGACCCTTTTCAAAAGCGTATCTGATTTGTCCGATAAGAATAGGTATTTGCTGCAGGTGCGAATGGATCCCGTAGAGAAGTAAGGTGGGAAGTTCATCGGTCTTCCAACGGGCACGCCAAGCCGAGCGTAACGACAGCGCCAGCAGCAGAGTGAACCAGCACGCAAAAGGCAAAAGTCCAAAACGAAGACCCGCGATAACTGCAGCAGCAAATGAGACTATCCAGTAGCTGCCCCGCACAATATTGGCGTTTCGCTCTGAGGTCCAAAACGAATCGTTACTGTTTCGGAAACGCTCTGAAACTTCCGCGTAGGCGTGACCTGCCCTTATGGCGCGCTTCCAATATTGTCTCCAATTTGTGATCGCCAGGTCGTGCCCCGTCATTGGAGTGTCAATATGTAGAATTTTGAAACCGCGAGCCCTGATGCGGCGACAGAGCTCTGGCTCTTCTCCTGCAATCAACGCTTCGTCAAAGCCTCCAGTTGCAAAGAGCGCCGCGCGGCGCAAAAGGACATCGCCGCCGCAGAATTCCGTCAGACCCGGCGGATATATCCAATCGAGGTCGAGAACGCGAGTGAAGAGCGAGCGCTCCGGATGCAGCTCACGTCTGTGGCCCCAGACAGCCGCAACGGATTCGTCTACCGAAAGGGCATCGCATGCAACTCGAGGAAAACCGGGGTGCAGCACTGTGTCCCCATCAAGGAAGAGGATCAGATCCGAAGAGGTTCGTCGCCAGCCCGCGTTGCGACCAAGTGCTGCCGTAGGACGTATTGAATGGAGTGTGACCGACGTCGCGCCGTATCTAGACGCAAGCTCTGCACTACCATCTGTCGACGCGGAATCAACGTAGATCAATTCTTTTATGGCAACACCTTGAACTCGAGCGAGCGACTCGAAACATCTGGCAAGTCTCTGCCCCTCGTTTCTGCCGATTACAACAACAGAGATCACTGGTTGTAGGGGAGCTTTGCTATCGAATTCAGAACACGTTTCAACGACATGCATGGGCATCTCGATCTTCGCTGGTCTGGTCTGCCAACATATCCAGGAGTATGACCGAACGTTGTTTTCTTTTAGGAAGTACACGGGCCGGAATACCAACGGCCAAACAATTGGAAGGCACGTCAGTGAGGACGACCGCGTTGGCTCCAATGCTTACATCGTTTCCAATATGAATCGGCCCCAGGATCTTTGCGCCGGCACCTATGTCAACGCGATCTCCCATCGTCGGCGAGCCGCGGTGGCCTGTGTTCTTCAATCCCACAGTTACTCCATTCCGAATGATGCAATCGTCTCCAAATACAGCGTCGCCGCTGATGATGATTCCGCCAAAATGCTCGATCCGGAACCGGCGGCCAAGGGTCACTTCGCATGGAAGCTCGATGCCGGTAAGTATTTGGGCAATCACCTGGAAAATCTTATAGAGGAACGAAAATGGCATTCGCAGCCACCGCCAGCGGATGGTGAAGCGCCAGCGTCCGAAGCGATACACAGCCATCACCCAAAGACCCTGACGAGTCACCATTCGGTCGTAGGTTCGCCAATCCTCGCGTAGATTCTCAAACAAGAACAACCTCCATTATCGGGGAACCTGAAATGCTCTTTCAAAACCGCCATCAGCGAGCGGACTTGCACCCACTTTGCTTATTGCACAGGCACTCACTGTTCATAGATGAAGATTCAAGTGAGAAACGGTTAGTTCAAGCGGCGTTTCTGGATGAATTCATCGAAACAGATGGGCCCGATGCAGAGCTGCCTGTATGAGCCCTTTTAGAGCAGGCTGATTAAATGCCAGGAGCGTTCCTATCATTCCGTAAATCGTCTGAACATCCATCCACCTTGCGTCCTCATCAAGGGCGGCACGGAATTTGCGGGCGGCGTGTACGTAAGGCGAAAGCTCCAGATATGTGCGTTCGTAGTAATCGCGCGGCGAGTGAATAGGATTTGGCCTGTCCGGCATCTTCCAGGGCTTCACGGTGCCCATCGCATGAACCAGCGGCGGCATTCCATGGAGAAGATTCGACCAGCGCTGGGCAGGTCCATAGGCTCCTGCGCCATGATGTTGCAGGATTTCAGTGGAATGAATCAATCGCCTCACAGGAATGGCAGAGAACTCCTCTGATGCGAGCAGAGCGCTTATTGCGTCCTGATCCCCAAGCATATGCTGGTTACGCTGAGCGACTGGTTTCGCCTGCTGCTGGAGATATTGTTCCGACAGGAGCGAACTTTGCCAGGCACAAAGTAGCCTTTCGTGATGCCGTGTGACGCGAACAACCGCGGTATTCAGAGCCCCCGGAAGAGATCGTCCTACTCTCAGGCCCCAAGTGGCACCGCGATGCGTCGAGCCATCTGGATACTCCCATGGATCCTGAGTCACCACGATCGCCTCCTGTGGAACGGCGGCGATGAAATCTAGATTGCCGTTTACTGAAACGTCGGTGTCAAGCCACAGGCAAGTTTTCATCCCGGTCGAGAGCCCATCCAGAAGTACCGTGGGCTTGACGTTGTAACTTCCTGACAGTGGTAGTTTCTCTTCGTGGAGACTCACCTGCGAGAAGCGTTTAAGCCACGTTCGAAACGAATCGGCGATTCCTGGGAATCGGAGCCGGATAGGCCAGTGCGGGCAAGTTCGAGCGAGAGAAAGCAACAGGATCTTGAGTCCCGCCACTTGATTAGGTCGATCTTCATAGAGACAAACAAGCATGGGTTTCCTTTTCCCAACGATTACGACCTGTAACAGAACATGCCCTTTGGGGCAACTTTCATTGGCGCGCGAGCACGGTCTCAATCATCTCTAGAAGGCGGCCCAGGTCTTTTAAGTCAATACGAAATCCGCCTGGAGCCGCATGCCCTACGAGCATCGCGTATCTCATACCCAGGCAATCGGTATAGCCTTTAAACGTATTGACGAACCGAGACGGAGGCAGAAGACAGCACAGCACTCCTTTGTCTGCCATGGTGAGCAATGCATGCGGTATCTGGCTTCCTTCCACCCCGATAACTATCTCAGCTCCCATTGTTTGTTCAACAATTTCTGAAGGCGTTAGTTTTTCAGGATCCACAATAGAGAATCCTTGGGCACATAGAAACGACTCAAATTCCGAATCATTTACGATCTCCCTGCTTGCACCAAGACTTCCCCTGCGCAGAAACACGCGCGTCGCTCGAGGCATCCGATATTGCTCTTTGAGCCGATTCCTCAGGATTTCATAGCGCTTCCTTTTATATGCGTTCTGGCCGAAGTCACGTAAGATGACGACGTCGTCGAGGCGCATACTGGCTACTTCGTCACACCAAATATTGAGCAACCGGCGATATCCCGGCTCATGGAGATAAGGTTTGCGCTTCAAAACGAATGGATGGCCGATCTCCTCTGACGCGAGATGGAGTGTGAGATCATCGGTAATCCAATGCCCAAAATAGTGATTTCCGCACCACGAGCACGCAACCACTCCGCTCGCCATACGTTTCTCTGACTCGTTACCCGTCTCGGCACGCTCACGGGACATCAGTCGCTCTCTCCATCGTCCGCTATATAGCCCTCCCTCGAATACGGCAACATTTCGGAATCGATAGGCAATGGTAGCTGCGTGTTCCCTTACTTCAGCAGTCAGGTATTCCATTTCCTGTTGCAAATTGGAGAACTCAATCGCGGCGGTAACTCGATCCAGATCACCAGGTAGGTAGATTGACGGCTGCACTCTCTGCTTCAATGCCGGTTCCACAATCCAACTCTCGGCGCACGCATCCTCTATCGCCCCAATGGCGGTGCCAGTAAACGAAAGCAGTTTGTGTGTGATTGGTAGAGTATGCACGCTAACCCCGGCGTAATTTCGATCTGGGCGTCCACCTTATTTTCGGCGAGCAACTTATCTGAGATTCAAATAGCCCGGCGATATTCCATCGACCTGCTCTGAGATCGCTTTTCAATCATTGTCTGCAAAAGGACCGCACGCTGCCGATGCATCTCTTGGTGCGTCATCCTGTGGGCGTACGCCAACGAATTCATGCCTAACCGTTTCAGTTCTGTACGGTGCATGACCGCGTACCTCAGTAGATTGGCCAATGCCGAAACATCGTTCGGCGCCACGAAAAGGCCTAATTCGTCACTTTTTACACAAGAGCGAAGGCCACGAGTATCGCTTGCGAGTACCGGTACCGCTTGCGAGTAGGCATCAAACACAATCCTTGGTTGTTCATCACTGATACTCGGAACCACGACCGCATCGTATCTGCGAATTAGTTCGAACAGCGGAGCACCATAGGGAACGGTCCCCAGTAAGTTCACTGTTGTCGCTCCAGTTAACTCCGATGCCGCCATTTCACAGTGGCTCTTCAGATTACCTTCGCCTAGGATATCCAGCGTGATTGGAAGTAACTCAGTACTTAGCTGTCGCATCGCCTGCAAAAGAATTAAAAGACCTTTTGCCGGAACAAGGCGTCCGACGAACAGTATCCTTAGTTGCGAATTGGAGACTGACAGTTTCTTTTGCCAAATGTCCTCCGCGACGTATTCAGGAAGAATATCTTCTTCATCTATCCATGATGCAGGGATAACAAATCCGTTAGAAGTATTGGGACCGAGCAGGCTTTTGCAATATTCATCTTGCGTGCAAATAACAAGTGCGGCTTTTCGAAGAACCCATCTACTCATGAACTCTTGAAACATCGCTCTCACTCGCAGCCTCCAGCCGCTGCCTTGTACATGATGCAGTCGCCAGGGCGCCGATTCGACCACGATCACCAGCGGCTTACGAAAGATGAGGGCGATCGGAGTAACAATCCAACCCATCGGAACAGGCCATCCAGCCACTGCACTGTGGACTATACTGGCTTTACGAATTGCCCGACAGAGACGTGCCACTATTGTCGGCATGGCTTTTAAAGAAAGCATAATGCTGTTCTGGGCAGGTAACTCCACCACCTCGAATGTTGAAATATCTACGGGTAATGGTTTAGCGCCTGGCGGAGGGTCTTGCTCACGGCAGGTCGACGCAATCAATAAATGATCGAGGTAACCAAGGTGCATCATCAGATCCTTCTGCCATAGCTCATCTGCCCAAAGCCGCCCGACCTTGTCTCGATAGAGTGGTAATTGCTGCTCGACAACCAACAAATAGGGGAGAGTCACGCGAACCGATTGCCGGCGATCCAAGTCTTTACCAGTGGACTCTTCCGCAAGTAACTCTCGCATAACTCATTAATCTCCAGTTTGAAGTTTGATTCCTGCGATGCGAGTCTGCGCCATTGGCAGCCACGAGTATCAACCCCGGATAAGTTCAACAGGCCGGCCAACTGGCCGTGCAGGCACGCCAACGACAGTTGATCCCGGTGGCACATCACGAGTGACAACGGCATTGGCGCCGATAGTTGCTCCGTCGCCTATTGTGACACCGCCAAGTACGGCTACCCCGCGACCAATCCAAACCTCATTCCCAATCCAGATTGGTTGCGCCGTGTGAACAGAATCCCGAATCGCGAAGCCCGTCGCACGAGAGTGATTTGCATCCCGGATGCTTGAGTACTCGCCGATCATTGTGCCGGCTCCGATTCTGATACCCGCTCTTGACGCGATGTGCACACCGCGCGAAAGAACCACGCCTTCACCCATCTCAATTGCGCCCATTTCTTTTGTCTCCAGAAAGAGATCTGGATAAATGAGCGCATTTCGTCCAATGCGAATCCTGCCCGTGCCATGCACTTCAGAAGGTCCCATCACAACGACCGAAATATCCAAAGGCTCTGCCAGCCGTGAAGACAATTGGGCATGGGCGACAAGCCGTCTTAAGTCCCGCCGCACTCCGGTAGTTGCCCGAAACATTGCGGACAGGAGTGACGAGCACGATGCCTTGATTCTTGAACGCATGAGGTTTTCAGTCATACGGAAGGTCTTTTTTAGAAAACTATCGTTCACCACGGTTGGGCCGGAGAAAGCCGACCTCCGCGGGTCTCTCGCCATGCACGACCCATCAATGTCACAAGAAGTCGATCACTATGCGACTTTATGCGGCGTTCTGAATTTCTACTCAGTCGTCTCCGCTGCGACTGCATCCAATACCAGAGAATCTCCATAAGCATGGCGAAGCGCACGGCTAGACCATGATGTTTTCGGTAGTAGAGCAACATACTGCGCATGCGCCAAAGCGTGAGCTGTGCACCTGCTTTGGAGATCTCGAGCGATAGCACCTGGCGAGAGGACTCGCCTCCGATGTGAACCACCGAAACATCAGGCCAATACCATACCGAATATCCTTTGTGTTTCATGCGGCGGCACAAATCCACCTCTTCGTAATAAAGGAAGAATCGTGGGTCGAAGTGTCCCACATCCGCGAGGGCCGTAGCACGGATAATCGAAAATGCACCTGGAACCCAATCGACTTCCGAAGGTTCGCCGTCGTCGGCCCAGGTACGGTCGAACCTTCCAAAGAATCTCGACCGAGGGAACCGCGCGGCGAGTCCTGAAAGCACAAACAGATCATTTAGCACCGTCGGAAACATCCGAGCTGACGGCTGCAAAGTGCCGTCGGTTCCGATCAGGCGGCCACCCCCGATCCCCGCCTTCGGATTGGCATCCATATGGGCAACTGATCGTTCCAGAGATCCTACGCTGAGGAATGCATCGGAATTCAACAGCACCACATAACGTCCAAGGGCTGATTGGAACGCCAAATTATTTGCAGGGCCAAAGCCCAGGTTGACCTCGCTTCGAATCAGCACAGATTCGGGGAATTCTTGCTCGACCATGGTCGGCGACCCATCGGTCGAAGCGTTGTCGACGACAATAACTTGAAATTGTAAGGCGGCTCCGGCTCCGGCGATCGAGAGCAAACATTCGCGCAGCATATCTCGCGTGTTGAACGACACGATCACAATGGAAACATCGATAGGGATCATGGTAGAACTCTGCATGCGGATTCGGCCTCCAGAGGGCTTTCGTTTACCAACTCACGAAACATACTCCCAAGGAAACGAGCGTTTCGACGCAGATTGTAAATTTCCTGCACGCGCTTACCGCCTGCCGCGCCAAACCGGGACCTCAGTTGTGGATCATCAAATAAACGCTGCAATGCAAACGCCAACGCATCCGTCGACGAGGCAGGCACGAGCAAACCGTCGAGGTCGTTGCGTATGAGTTCGGGAATACCTGCGACACAGGTGCTGACACATGGAACCTCCATGGCCATGGCCTCCATCAGTGCCACAGGCACGCCTTCAGCAAAGCTGGCCAGCGCGAATATATCCGCGCGGCCTAACAATTCACGGATCTCGTCGCTGCTCCTGGCTCCTTCGAATACTGCCGGGATATTGTTGTCTACAGCATAGGATTGCAGGAGCGCGCGGTCGGGCCCCGCTCCAACCAGGCGAATTCGAAAGGTGTAACCCTGACGAAGTAACATCCGGCACGCTTGTAACAGAATCAGTTGACCTTTTGAGGGAACCAGCCTTCCCACGCAAAGCACCTCAAGTGCATTGTCTGGCCTTTGTTCGTGTCTTATTGGCCTGAATACATCCGGATCGACGCCCAGCCGTACCACATGCATCTTTTCCCAGTGCGCGGGGTCCACCAGCCGCATAAGCTGACTCCGGCAATAATCGCTGATGCAAAAAATGAATTTCGCCCTCTCCACCTTCTGTCGAAGATAGACGTTATGAACGTCGTAGAATTCGTCTGGCCCATGCACCGTGAGCGAGAAAGGAAATCGCCAGGCTATAGAAGCCAGCATCCCTACTGTGGCCACGGGACCACAAAAATGAATGTGCAAATGACGGCTACCTCGTGAACGCATCCAGTCGCCGAGGATTAAAGCTTCAACAAGATAGAACAGCGCGTAGATAGTTGCATGGAGATTCCAGCGTCCCAATTTCATGGTGGCATACAAACCGCGAGCAAAGACGCGCGGCCTGCGCGCTATCGTCTTGGCTGTGACCCATATTGCTTTCTTTGCTCCAGAACGTTTGATGTAGAACGTCTTCTCCATCTCTTCCCGTTCTGTTTTGGTCATTGAAGAACCCGGGACGTTTGGCTGGTTGATGGAGGCGACATCGACGTTGAAGCCCTGCTCTCGCAACTCTCTCACTTCATTTAGAAAGAATGTGTGTGAGATACCGGGAAAGATACTTAGAAGATAGACGAGTTGGCATTCCGCAGACGGATGGCGAGGGGTTACGGAAAACTTCCGCGCATTGGGAATGACATTCGCGAGGGGTTCGGACGGCGGGATCAGCGTTTGAGTTTCGATATTCATCATTGGTTTATTGGTGCTGGTTTTCGAAGTCAAAGTTCGTTTCGCATACTATTTTGTTGCGGCGGCCGGCTGGCAGGCTTCGCAATGACAGTTCAGCGCATGAACTGATGTTTGTATATCCGCGACGGTGCCGTAGATGCCGATCATCTGATCAATTTTTCGTTCCCAGTCAAAATCGCGAATCACTCGTTTTCTTCCAGCTTCGCCCATTGCTTTCGCCAGTTTGGGTTGATCAATCAACTTCTGCATAGCCTCAGCAAAACCCGCAACTAGTGCTCCATAATTCTGGGGGTCCACCAGAATCCCGCACGAAGAGTTCAGATAGTCCATTGGGCCGCCCCAGCGCGTAGCGATCACCGGCCTGGCTGCCGCCATTGCTTCCAGAACTACGGCGCCCCCGCTTTCATAAAGGCTGGGAAGAACAAGGCCGACTGAACGTCGTAATCGAGCGGCGTATTGCGATTGAGATTCCTGTCCAACAAAATGAACGCGCTGCAAGACTCCCATTTCCTTAGCCAGTGCCTTCCATGCCTCCAACATGGGTCCCTCGCCAACGACTTCGAGTTCAGTGGCCGGAACGTTCACAAGTGCCCTGATTGCAATATCGAGTGCCTTCCAATCCACCAGGCGACCAACAAAGACGAAAACGGGAATGGCAGTAACTGCATTGCTCGAATCGCTCTGCCACGTTCCGATATCGACTCCGTTCTCACTCATCGCAATTACCTTGCCGCGAATTCTTTTTGGCAGAGCATTGCGAGTCCGTTCATTCGCTACTAAAACAACGGCGGCGCGAATTTTGCCGGGTAATATAATATTGCCTATCTCGGTAAACATTTTCAGAAACCCAATAGCGGCGCGGCTCATCGCCACCTCGTTGCCCCGAAAGGCCGCAGGATATTCCATCCCACCATTCAAGGGTCCAATCACTACCGGAATTCCTAACCCAAAGAGAGCTGATGGAAATCGCGGAGAAATCGGGATCGGCTGATGGGCGATGTCGATTTCTTGCTCCCGAATTAGCTGTCGCAACTTTGAGCGTTGGCAGAATTGGGTAATCAGTTGGTTAACCAGACCAAACGTGGCCTCAGAAAGCCGCCTTGGAAGATGACGGCTGAGACGGAAGATAAATCGATGAATCCAAAGATCGGGAATATACAGTATCCGGCTCGAGTCATTTGGATACAATTCTGAGAGTTCGGTCTGCGTTCTCGAATGGACAATAAGCCAAGTCTCAATTCCTCGCGCCCGCAGCAGGCTGAAGTAACGGAGAGGGAGAAAAGCCTCACCACCGAAACGGGCCGATGCATGTTCAGCGACTATACATACTCTCATAGGCTATTAAGAGGCGGAACGAAAGACCTGGTAGTACCCCAACGCTTGTACGATTCTTTTGAATGCACGTTCTCTCGCATAATTCCTGGGCGTCAGTTCAACGAAGGGGATGATTCGGCCCGGGTGCAGATGTTCGGCTGCGCAGTCAAGGAAGCCTGCTTCGCGCGCTTCATGCAACCACCATTTTCCTTCGCCGGCGGCATGAAAACACTTCAATGTGGACCACGGTTCTGCCCTCAGAATACTCACACCTTTTACACCCAGTTTTGTCATGACTCGTTTTGCAGGCGACCGGTGCCAGCATTTCCAGAATGTCGGATCGAGGTGACCACCTCCAATTCGCATCGCCAGAGCCGACCAAACGATCGCCTCCACATGTGGAATCCGCGGAAGCTTGTCGCCACCTAATTTTCCGACCAGCCAATTCATCCAATCCAGATCAGCGCAAGCGCGCCAATGCGCGACCCCGATGTCAACGTGGTGAGCAAGAGCGATACCACTCTCAATTGCTGTTTTGACAACGGCAGGCGGATAAAGGCAGTTTGGATGCTGCCACATTAAAAGCAAACCATTCTGCGGTGTCTCTTCAAATTGAAACCGATTCGGAAAATACAGATCGGGGTCGAGCAAAACTAATTCCGCGTCCGGCTCGCTAAGCAGTATTGGATCGGTTATTTTGCGCCAGCACGGGTGTCCGCGCCGGAAAGTATGCAAATTGCCGTATCCGGCGAACAACTCATCATCGCGCTCGCTCAGATCCTCCTCGGAGTAAACTTCCCACTTGTGACGTTTCGAGTCCAACGACTCAACCGTCTCGGACAAACGCTCCTTATCCTGCTTCGAATCCGTTATGAGACGCAAGCGCAATGCTTCCGCTGAATTGCGAAACAAACTATCCAATGCATCTCTTGCGTAAAGCAGAGAGCGCGGCGATAGCACCATATAAACCTGTCTGAATTGGGTCATGGCAAACTCGGATAATGAAGTCAGATTGAGTGGAGAGTTATTAGCAGGAGATGGCGTTATGTAAGAAACCCAAGCCTATTTACTTTCTTGCCCCGAGGGAACGGCAACAACGAATTACCGGCTCACGACGACCTTTATCAGCAAGCCTACGCCTAGAAGTGCCAGGAAGATTCCTGTTGCCTCGAGATCTTGTTTCCATGTCGAGACACCCTCGCGGCTGGCGCCAGTTGCGAGCACGAAATACATTGGCAAGTCACCGAGGGCAACGGCGATGACCGCACCGAACATACCGAAGAAATGAAATCCCACCGGAATGCCGGCAATCACTGAGGCGCAGTAGATAGCATTACCAATCGCTTGGTATCGCGCTTTTCCTAGAGACAACAATGCAGGCATCGTCGTCGCATACATCAGCGTGTGCCAAAGCCCAAGGGCCAGAAGCGGAACCATCCAGGAGGCTTCGTGATACCGACGATCATAGACCTTTGAGACCAGAAAGCCACCCAGATATACCATCATGCACAACATCACCGCGCCACCCAATAACGCACGGAGCCGGTACGATAGAAAGACGCTGCGGAACTGGGGAAGTGGCAGATCCGCCATCTTGGCGATAAACGGATAGCCCACCTTTTGCGTGAATGCATTGATGATTGCCCGAGGAATGTCGGAAACTGTATAGGCGATGCTGTATACGCCAAGCAAAGTGAAGCTCACTAGCTTCGCAAGTATCAACCGGTCTGCTTGGGTCGCAAAGAAACTAAAGGCGGTCGACAGCAGAATCCATTTGCCGAAGTGAACCAGGCTGTGTACGCACTCTCTGTCCAGGCAAAACGTGTTCCGGATGCCGGGAATTGCAGGGGGGTAGAAACTGATCGCCACTTTGTAAATCGCAGTCATTGCCGACCCGATGATAAGTGCCCAAACCGACGGATACAAAAGCGCGCAGCCAACCGTGATAAGCAACCCAAATATCTGACAACTGATATCGAGGAGAAACAGACGACGGAGTCCCAGGTGTCGCGAAGCCGATAGCAGATTGGTGCTGTTAAAGGAACCGATGACAACAATGGCCCCGAGCGCTGGAAGGAGCATTGTCAACCGCGGCTCATTATAGAGAAGTGCCATGGGCCACGCGAGCATAAGCGAGATGACAAAGATGCCGGCGCCGCGAAGCACTTGCAAGGTCCAGACCGTGTTGAGAAGTACCGGATCATCGCCGCGTCGGCTCTGAATCACGCTCGGACCGAGACCAATGTCGGACATGAGACTGATCCCGACAATAAGCGTAGCGACCAATGCCATCAGCCCAAACGACTCAGGCATCAACAGGCGCGTCAAGACAACACTATTGACTACGCGCAGCGCCATTGAGCAGCCGTAATCTACAACCGTCCAAAACGTCGCTCTAACCGCCGCCGATTCAAGCGCCGCATCGGCGCGCGTTTCCACTTCAACGGGCCCTTCTATTGCTGCGTTTAACTCGGGAGACTCAAGGGTTTCAAGCATAGGTTGAATTCACCAGGCAAGTTAGGATGCGGTTCCCCACTTTGGAATAATTTGTAGCCGGATACCGTTCTTTAATCCCTGAGAACGAGCATCACACCGGTCGCCACTCCGGCCTCTGGAAAGTTGGTGCTAGTGAAATTTACTGTTGTCCCGCTTGCGATGCGGTACTGCGTGAAAGCCCCCATATATTTTTGATTGAAGGTCGCGGCCCACCCGGAAGCGGAAGAAGAATTGATGTGCTGCGAGCACCACAGCACTAGCGCGAGATCGCCCTGAACCGTCACCACATTCCCCGCCGAAAATGCAACGTTTGTGCTGTCGTTCGTCGCAACGGTTCCATAAGCGTCGATGGCCGAGTCGCCTGCACCACTGAATTCGCCCAACTGAATGCCGATCGCCGTCGCTGATGGCACAGTTGCAGTTACTTCGCACGGCCCCGAATCCGATGCCACTCCAACAAAAGTGTTTTCGCTTAGGAAGCGACTATAATTTGCCTCGACCTTCGAAGCCCACTTAGTGGATTTGCACCCACTTCCGGAAGATGTCACGGTCACGTTCGGGGCTTCATTTAACGCGACACCCACAACCAGCAAGTTACCTTTAGTAACATTCGCGGGGAATGAATACTTACAAACGGTGACGCCTCCCCCGCACCCGTTATAGTTATTTCCCGACATTGCTTGTACTTCAGTGACGGGGATTGTCCCATGAGCATTTCTATGTCCCTGCCGCAACATCAAAATGGCCACGCTGATTACAGCGACAACACATACAGAAGCGGCGACCAAGGCCCAACGAGGAAAGCGTCGTAACCCTTTCGGAGGCATTCGTTCAGTCGGGGGCATTACTTCAGCCGGGGACATTACTTCAATTCTCTTCCGTGCGTTTTGCATGACTTATCTCTCCATTGCAATTCCTGATTGAGTTGGAAAAAGCCGCTTGAAGATATCATCCCTGCAAATACCTTGTGCTTTTGAGCTTCAAATCGGGTCTCGTTCAAGTTGTTTTCATCCCGTTAGGAACCAGTCCCACTCAGCATAACGCCCACTGTGTGCGCAATAATTTTGAGATCTAGCATGAGGCTCCAGTTCTCGATATAAGCAAAGTCCATTGAAATGTAAGTATCGAACGAGGGATTTTGTCGCGCTTGCACTTGCCAAAGACCTGTAATCCCCGGCATCACGTCAAGACGGCGCAAGTGGCTGAGCTGGTAATTCTGCACTTCGCTCGCAATCGGCGGTCGGGGTCCGACGATGCTCATATCACCGCGGAGTACGTTAATGAACTGGGGCAACTCATCCAGTGAGTACTTGCGCAAAAAGCGTCCGAGCCTGGTGATACGCGGATCGTTGCTGACCTTAAAAAGCACACCATCTCGCTCATTCATATGCATGATGGCTGCGCGAAGGCTATCTGCATCTCGCACCATTGTGCGAAATTTTAAACAACGAAAGACGCGTCCCTTTTTTCCGACCCGCTCAGAGGAATAGAAGACCGGACCCTCGGATTCCAACTTCACGGCTATAGCGATCGCCAGAAAAACCGGAGCAATAAGGAGCAATGCCAGAAGAGACAGTACGATATCCAAGACACGCTTCACCCCGAGACTGAAAACCGGTAGGCCACCACAGTGAAGCGGAATGGCTGGAAACTGACCGATGTACTCAATCGGGTCGTCCAACCCCTGCCCATCATACAGATAGGGTAAATAGCGGAGATTCACGCGATGAATACGCGCTTGCTCCAATATGGCCTGAACGGTTTTACGGTCGCACGCGCTTGTTATAAGTAATTCGTCGACGAAGTGCTTACGTGCTCGATTGAAGAGTGCTTCGATTGTGAACATTTCGGAATCGGAATCTCTGTTTTCGCTCGAGCTAGCATCCGAGATGTTTACAAATCCCTTAGACGTATAGCCGAGACGCGACGTTTTTTGAAGATACCGATGGAGGGCCTGGGCTTCAAGACCAGCCCCGACAATGAGTACGCTGCAGGTGCCCATGCCGCGTTCGAAGTTTCGATAGAGCCGCAGTCGATAGATCAGCCTTCGCACACTGAGCGACACTGTCACCAATACAAGAGTGATCAAGACGATCCTTCGGGGAATGTCTTCAGCTTTAACCAGATAAAGCGCGTTGGTAAGCAGCAGACTGGCTATGAAGCAAGCCTCAATACTCAACTTCTGTTCGCGGAAGATACTGTTGAGACGCCTCGGCGTGTACAGCTGCAAACGCTGGCTGATCAAGATGAGAGAGATGCAGAAGCCGCATAGGAAGGCCATCAATATCCACATCGAGCGGCCATAAATAAGCGTGCCGTGCAGGAACTTCCTTGCGCCATCGAAAGGGGTACTATGAGTTGCGTACAGAGTGGCCATCACGGATGACCCAAGGACAGTTAGTCCATCAAAGATCATCCAGAGTTTCGATTCATAACCCGGTCTCCGCACCGGTTTTACTGGCGAGCGATCGGCCAAGTGCTGGAAAGTCGGCGCAGATGTGTCTAACCCTTGCCAGAAGAATTCCATTATCACGACCCCTTCGCTTAAAGAGCGCTCCAGTCAAATGGACCGGTCGCTCGCTAACCATCACTGGAATCTTAGCCACAAGTAAAATAGGCGCAGCGAGATCTGAAGCTGACACGACAGAGACTGAAAGAGAAGTCAATCGCGTTTGTGTGTGTTGTCACACCAAGCCTGCTGCAGACACTCGAACAAGCACTATGTCAGGCAGTGGTTCCAGTCCGCTTCTCAGGCACTGTCGGTTTTACAGCTGGAGTTACGGAGAGATATTTCTTGCTGCGTCGTTGTTTCAAGCCGCGGAGTTCTCTTCGCAGATCTCGATCCGCACGCTCCAATTGGATTTTGTTGAGTACCACTGCAATGCCCGCTACCTGGAGCCGCTCAAGCAGTCGAGCTGCGCGGCGCAGTTCCTGTTTGGTTGTCGTCCCCGCCTTCACCACAATCACGGTCGCATCAACCGCCCGTGCCAGGTACTCGGTGTTTGCTGACGTCGGCATCGGGTCTGAGTCGATCAGCACGACATCGTACCCCACGCTCGCTTGTTGAAGGGCCTGCTCCGCCGATCTAGCTGGCGGTGCATCTCCGTCCATCCGCAGCGGGGGTCGATTGAAAGACACCCCGCTGATGAACGCAGCCTGCTGAGTCTCGTCGCCGTCGTTCCATTCCCGAAGGAGGAGCTCTGGCCGAGAGAAAGCCCTTCTTCTTGAACCATCGGTTCCGCCCGATGTTGCCGCCCTGATCGTCCGAGTCTTCAGGTTGAGAGCGCGCAATTCTTCACTTAGCCGTTTGATAACAGTGCTTGTTCCAGCTTCATGGGCCGAAGATGTGAATAGAAAGCTTCGCGCCCCTCCATTGCAGACAGCATTATCGATACCGGCGGCTAGGCGGAAAAAGTACTCTTCTGCCACCTCATCGGAGAATTCATTTGTGTCGAGTAGAACGCCTATGGGATGGAAGCCCACTACACTTTCGATATCCTCAGCCGTATGGATTCGGTTGTCGAAGAAATCAATGCCAATCACAACCGCAGCAGCGCTTCCAAGACCGGTCAAGAACAAAGCGACTGAGTAAAGCAGAAGTTTGTTCGGCTCCGGGCTCGTCGGGGTCAACGCCTTTGTAGACACGTGAACCGAACCGGGCGAACTGCTTTCCAATTCAAGATCGCGAATGCGATTATCAATGGTTTCATATGTTTTTTGAAGGCTATCAATTACTGGACCAAGTTCAGTTGCTCTCTGGAACTTCGGTGCGGCCGATGTTGCGCTATGCGTATTCTTGTCCAATTCTTGAGTCAACTTAATCTCAACGAGTCGCGTACGTTCCACTTCCCTGCGGAGCTTGCTTTGAAGTTGCGCGGTGGCCTTCTGTTTCAGGTCGTCTATCAACTTCTCAATCGAGGTTAGTTCGCCTTTGTCTTTCTGATAGATTGGATGATCGGTTCGCAGAGTACTCATCTCCTCCATGAGCAAGGCTCGACGATTATTCAGCGTGCTCCATATTTGGGATAAACCCGGGTCCGTGGTAATCATCTCTTCTGCGGCGGTGTCCAAGGTGGTCGATTGTCCCGAACCTTCGTTCTTTATCGATGCATCCAACTGGGCCTCCGCCGCCTCCCGCTGCATACGGGCCACGCCCAATTGACTGCGTACAGTGTCGGAAGATGCGTCATAGGGGTTAGTTGCTCCCGGGCCGGTGGAGACAGTGGCCACACCCAATTGCTCCATCAGGTCCGCTTGTTCTGCAAGATCAGCATCAATTTGCTCCTGCAGATGCCTCCTTTCCTGGCGCAGCGTATTCAACCGGTCGCCGAGCCCAAAGAATTCTTCGTTTTTAGCTCTCTCCACATAGGAGTTCGTAATCGCATTAACTGTTTCGGCCAAGCCATCCGGTGAGGGACCAAGAAGTCCGATTGACATCTCATAGGAAGTGCCAATTCTCTTTACGTCCAGGGAGTGCTGTAGCTTAGCAGTTTCGCCTGGTTGAGGTTGGCCAGACCGTCCACGAACCCATTTTGGCAATTGGGAGATAGCGTCAGAGATGATGTCATATCGGGTTACAGTCTGGATCTGGTCTTCGAAATAAGAGTCGTAAGGAAGTTCGACCTCACTGTCAGTATTGAGTACCTTGGGAAATTTGGGCGATATGTAAACCACGCTCTGGGATGAATAGACTGGTTTGGCCTTCATTCGGAGTACGAATGCACCGCAACCGACGAGCGCAAAGAATATGACCAGGAATACGGGCAAATGACGTCGAACGCTGCTGAAAATGTCGAGCGAGCGACCCCGACCCTCGTCGGAAGTGCCGGCCCGGCGCGGCGGAAAACACTGCGTGCTGCGCGCTTTTCGAGAGCCGGAACTCTCTGGAACTGGAGTGATCATTACTATATCCTCAGTAACTAGTGGACAGCGACTGTTGCAAGGCTTCCCATGTATAAGAACGGTGCCAACTGCTGCATCACCAGACCAACTTTGTTCAGCCCGCTCCGCGGCACATAGATAACATCGCCCGGATGAAGCGAAACATCCATGCCGCCAGTCGGCTTGAGAAGATTGTTGAAACGAACGTACTGGGTCTTGCCACCTTGCTTGCGGTGCACAATTTCTATCTCCGGATTATTTCCGGCACCGTCACTCAAGCCGCCTGCTTCCCCGAGAATCGAAGTGAGGGTTGAATCGTGCCTTAAAGAAATTTGCCCGGAATTTCTTACTTGGCCGAGGACAGTAATTGTTCTGGTCGCTGTTGGCACGAAGATCAAGTCGTTGCGACGCAACCGAAGGTCCGCTAATGGGCTCCCGCTCATCAGTAACTCCTGCAGATCAACCCAAAATACCTGTTCTCCTCGGTAAATCACACACTGATCGGGTAGGCTCCCATCCGGCCGCGCATCAACTCCGCCTCTCGAGAGCACTTCGAGCAATGTTGGCGTCTGATCGAAAGAGATTGACCCAGGGCTCTTGACACTTCCGAGCAAGGTCACGTGATTCGAACCGTACTTCACTATCTGCACAGTCGCAGCAACGCTGGCATAATAGGGCGAGAATGCGGAGCAAATTGCTTTTGCGGCTGCTTCGCGAGTCAGATCAGCAATCACAATAGGGCCGGCCAGCGGTACGGTAATGCGGCCATCCGGTCCAATTGCACCTCTTGTAGCTAGTTCCGGTCGCCCGGGGAAGTCTATCGAAACTTCGTCCCCTGCTCCCAACGTATATTCTTCGTCTATGGGTGGCTGGAATCTGCGCAAGGCTTCAGTGCTGCTCAACTTCAACGTCGGGTCGGTGGGGCTATCAGGAGCAGCATTATTTGCCTCCTGTACTGCCTGCGCCTGTTGGTCGCCCGACTTGAAAACAGTTGTCTGCGCGGCGTCGGCAGGAGTTGGGCAGGCGGCGCGGATCGCGAGTATGACAGAAATGCAGATCGCATCCGTACCCAATATCTTAGACAGGCTCACAGAAGACTCCTCTCGTGAAGGTCATCGCATACCGCTGGAATTGAATTCCAGTCCGCACTATCGACATCCGCGAGCGACTCGCGTTGCGTGCGCACCCATGCTGCATCGAGTCGAGATGTCCGCCATATCTCCGGAACCATCCAAAGTTTCCAAAGAACATAGAAAGGTGCAATTGACAAAGCCTTCAATGCCGTCCAGAACCCAACGCCTTTGAACGCCGCAGCAGCTATATGAAGCAACAGCACACCGAAAGCCACTCGCGCGTATATTCTCAGCCATGGGACTGGCATACAGGCAGCAACGAATAGAAGTACCACCGCTGAAGCAATAGGGAGTGACAGCAGGTCCAGGAGCGGTTCGATCTGCATGACGCGCCCGCGGAATACAGCGACAAGTAAATCAGGAGCCCACCGCTTCATCATGCGTAGACGGCCACCTTCCCAGCGAGCGCGCTGAGTTCGAGCGCCCTTGGCCGTTTTGGGCATCTCAGCGCGAACCGCGGCCGAATCAATAAACTCCACTCGAATGCCGGCTCTTATTAACGCGAGGTGGTATTCAAGATCCTCGACAACGGATTGAGCATCGTAAGGAATTTGCGTCAACACTTCACGATGGACCGCGAATCCGTTTCCCAATATCCCTGCCGATAGACCGAGACGAGCGCGCCCGCGGGGACGAATTACATTAACCCCGCAGAAGGCAAGGGCCATCAACTTAGTCCGCTGGCTGTCTTGATAGTTACGTACTTCATATCGGCACTGCAGTGCCTGGGCTCCGGCCTGTAACCTCTTCTGCACCAACGCAATCAACCCCGCATCGACCACTGTGTCAGCGTCGATTACGAGCACTGCTTGCGATTTCCCTTTTAGGGATGCTTTAAACCCGCTACTCAAAGCGTGGCCTTTTCCCCTACGGTCAGGGTCGTTCAATACCAAAACCTTCGCGCCGGCAGCCTCGGCTTCGTGCTCCGTGGCGTCGGTGCAGTTATGGGCTACAACAAGTATCTCCATTGCTGGATTGGCGCCAGCCAATAGACTCTCGACACAACGCCCGATCAGAGCTTCTTCGTTGTGCGCAGGAATTACTACGGCAATGGGAATTTCATCTGCTTTTGTCTCTCCATTCTTCAAACGTCCTTGCGGCAAAAGGGCAGCTACACTCAGCACAAATAGCTCAAGAAGTAACGGGAAGGTCGCGACGACAAGAACGACGCTCACGAAAAGAAGTAAATACGATAGACTTGACAACTTTCATCTCCCTTCAGCCAGGAAGCAATTCCCTTGCAAATGAATCTCTTTCCTGAATTCCCGCGACTGGAACAGGTAGCGATTCGATGGCTACTCTCTGCTGCATAACCAATCCCACTTGCCGGCATAACTCAGGCATTTCGTGCCTGTACACGGGCACCAGCTGACCCCTGATGCGGAAGAATGTGCTCTCACCGTCAAAATGTGGAACTGGAATAAGATCTGGATCAATGCGCCGCAATGCCTCAGCGACTCTACTCGCCGTACGAAATGAAGGTCGGAGCTGCGCCGATTGGATAACTCTGTTTAGATTCGCATGCAAGCCCGCAACCCACAGATCCCGTCGCCAGCGGCATGCGAGATTCATTACATGGATAAGTGACCCTAACGCATCGGCTCCGATATAGGTCGTGTGGCTCATGTCGAGCACTACGTGCAAGCCCGAGACGAGCGCGCTGCGCACATCGAATTCGAACTGAGGTAAAACAGAGTCGGTGAGATTGCCGTCGATGCGAATGATTCTTGCAGTGCCGGTGGTTTCCCCAGTGATTTGCCCGTTCTTGCGCTGCTTCGACTGAGCTGCCGTCCACACCATTTGCGCAGGTAGATATCGAACAAGCCCGGCTGCATTGTTGATATATCGTTTAGCTAGCCGGGAAGGCTCTTGAATCATTCGATAGAGCCATTCCAATCCGTTGCACTGCATCCAGACTGGCGCTCGACGAATCCTGCCGCTCAGAAACTCGAACGATCCGCCAACTCCGATGCAGACCGGAACCCTTAGTCGGTTACGGTGCATTGCGATCCATTTTTCCTGTTTTGGATTTCCAAATGCAACCAGCAGGATGTCTGGTTTTGCAGTCTCAATCCGGCCCAGGATTTCCTCGTGATCCATCTCCTCCAAAGGCCGAAAGGTTGGGCAATAGCGATCGGAAATGCAAACACCTGGGTACTTATTCTGCATCCACCTCGCTGCACCCGCCGAACTCTTCTCGTCTGCTCCCAGCATGAACATACGGTAGCCATGCTCAGATGAAAGCCTCGCGAGATTCGGCACGAGATCGGCGCCAGCCACACGCTCTTTAAGCGACCTGCCCAGAAAGCCCGATGCCCACACCAGCGGCATGCCATCGGCTAGAACGACATCGCAGCGATTCAAGGTCTCACGCAATTCGTCATCCCTAACTGAGTTCACTAGAAAATCTACATTCGCTGTCGCAATCTGATGAAATCCGCCTTGGGCGATCTGGTCTTGTACAATGGTTAGCACCTCATCCATTGTGAGGTTGTCTATAGCTACTCCTAAAATAGCAACACAGGACTCTCTCGCTTTCAGCATGACAACTGCTCCTTGCTATTTGCTTTGGGGGGGTTGTACCCTGATACAAAGTGACTTACTCGGGCGTTTTCGTATAAGAAACAGACAGATCGCCGACGTTATGTTCGTGCTTGGAAGATCTTTTCCGAACCAGGTAAGCAACGATTTGCACGGGGCTTCGCCTATGTAACTCCCATCCGGAGTTACTCACTTTGTCATTCGAGGCATTGTCACTTGATAGATTCGCGCTATTGACGCTTCTTCTCCCAGAAGCGTCAGCCTGCATAACTCCTATTCGGAGTTACCGATCGTCATGGAAGAATTGCGCTATTCGGACCGATCAGCCACAACTCAACCTGGCTCCGATCTGAACTGACTTTAGCTGTCGTTGTACCCAGATTGGGATAACAGCGTGGCTTGATGTTTAGTACATGACCTGTCGCTACCTTAGGGCCTTATCCGGAATGCAGCAAGCGGTAGGACTTCCTAGAGACGTTACTCTCCAATCGGCGCCGGTTGCTCAGAGCATCGGATCATATTTTTGAGACCGCAGAATCGAATTGTGAAATAGCTTCAATTCCAACATGGCGTGTCCTTTAGAACAAAGACGGAGTGTTTTATTCGAACAGCGATCAACGCAATATCGCGCAAGACCCATCACGCAAAGCAGCATATCTACGAAAAAATAACTTGACTGTCATAATAGATGTTCTATTCTGTTCACTCCTATGGCGGAATGCAAGAAGCCAAATGAAGAATGCATCGACGATTGGCGTTTAAACTTTTTGGGCTCTGCGAGACGCGTTCGACTTGGCTCCAAATCCATGCGTCTCAGCTGCCAGAAGCAGTAATCCATAAACGGGCCTAACGCGTATCAGTTGGTTTCTCAACCACGGCCCCAAAGGATGAAACGACGCTGCTTCCATCTGGTAAAGGCGTACGCGTCGGGGTTTCACCTCAGATTAGGATTCGTTTAAAGGATTGGTATCCATCGCGTCCTCCCATCTGAGGCTGGTGCACGATTTGTTTATCTGGGTCTCAGTGTCGAAGCGCAGAAGGTCGATCTGCTTAAACTGCAAGGGAATGTGATTGCGAGAATTATCGTAGAGCGGGCTTGAATCGCATAAGAATCGTTGCTCGCGTTTCGCGCTTTGCTATACCGGTGTCAAGGAAGTCTCTCTGTTTTCCTGAGGACTGAAGCATCATTCTATGGAGGTTAAATTGATATGAAACAAGAACTCGATGTCCTATCCGTCATTTTTGATTCACAATTACGATCACAACTTAGACTCACTCTGGAGGGCGAGGGGCACAGAGTGTATGAATGTGATGGGTATCCTCAAGCCTCAGCCAAAATGCTCGGCGGGTTTGATCCTGATGCCCTCGTAATTGAAGGAGGAACGGAAGCCGCAAGCGCTCTGGACCTCCGTCGATTATTAACTCCCGGATTCGAGAGCCGCTCAATTCTCATCTCGGGAAAGAATGACCGGAGGCTTCGCAAAGATGCGCAGGAGTTGGGGATCAGGCACTTGTTGATGAAGCCAGTGTCGCCATCGGAACTTAAGTCGACTATCACCGGCCTTTATCGCACCATGGAGTCAGCACCCTTCCCAATAATGCGAGACGATTCGACATGGTGGGCGCTCTACACTCATTATCGGCATGAGAAGTCTGTCGCCCGAATGCTTCGGGCGAAGGAGTTCGACGTCTTTCTGCCGCTCTACCATTCAGTTCATCGCTGGACTGACAGGGATAAGATACTATCTCTTCCGCTCTTTCCCGGTTACGTTTTCGTCCGCGGTGGCTTGAGTCGCAGATTGGATGTTATGACAACGCCCGGCATCCAAATGATTTTGTTCTACGGCGAGCAGATTGCAATCATTCCCGACGCCGATATCCAGGCCATTCAAAGAATGCTGAACGGACCCCATCACGCAGAGCCGCACCCATATCTCAAGTGCGGTGAACGTGTTCGAGTGAAACGAGGCAGCCTCGAAGGCATTGAGGGAATTCTTGTCCGCAAAAAGAACCTATATCGTTTGGTTATTTCCGTGGAACTGCTTGCTCGCTCAGTTGCCGTGGAGATTGACGCTGCTGATTTGGAGCCCATGAATTCGCGGGGCGGCGTCGGCGAATTCCCAACCGAGCAAATCTCGCAGCTTAGAGTATCGGATGACTACTCACTGCGAACCGGAGATAGCCAAAGACGACCGAACATTACAGGAAGGTGAACCTTGGCTCAACGGTGCCAGAGGATCATAGTCGTTTCTAGAATGAGACTGGTGGAACCTAATGTTTCGTCCCAGAGACAGTCCACTTTGCCAGCAAGACGTCGGTCGCCTCGGGGTAAAACTGCGCCGACGCTGCAAAGCCGCGGGTGGCAGCATTTTCAGACTCGCAGCGAAGTACAACGCCTTCGCAAGTCAACTGCATTCCCGTACCTGTGGCAGTCAGTTTTGGGAGTGCAATTTCCATTTGAACTCTCGCTCCAACCGGGGGCGAAGCGTCCGTCATTACGTAAACACCGAGAGTATTGATGTCCCGAATAATGCCTCGACCGCTTTGCGGTTCCTCGTCATGGAACGCCCACATAAAAAGTGCGGGCGCCCTCAGCTTGTATCGTTTTTGTCGTCTGAGTTCCATCAGAGTTCTCTGGAAATCAAAAATAAGCGAAGCCTTACTTGCCCACAAGTGACTGAATCTCTCGGAGTGATTCTTCCACCGCGACTAACCATAACTGCAGCACTAGGTTTGTCGACGAACTTATTTGCGACTGGAAATGTGAAAAGCAAACAGGCTGAAATGTCAAATGTCGATGAATTGGCTAACGGTAACGATGAACGGAAAGAGGATGCACTGGGTTGTGATCTCGTGAAAAAACCTTAGGGCCGCAAAAACAAAAAAACAACATTCTTGCGGTCGCGGAATATACTCACAACCAAAAGTATGAGACTCTTGATATCAAAGGCGACTGGATGAATTGGATTTTTGCTGATAGCATTCCGCTTTGTTAATAGGTTCCAGGCAAGCTCGACATTCCCTCCAAGCTCATCCACATCTGGGCGCACCCGATAAATCAGCCTTTGCTCGTACGAATTCAAGTAGGACGAGGCGTTAGCGACCTGACTAGTTAAGGGGTGTTACTTCAAACCCGCTCCCGTTGATCAGTTTCGAGTCGCTTCGATCGCGTAGGAACTTGATTCAAGCTTGACGCAAATTGATCGCAAATCGACTGCGTTCTTTGTGTGCGATTTGCCGTCCCGGGCCCGAATCCAAATAAGAGAAGAAAATCGCAAAAGGCAGCGTGCATGCTGGTTCCATTTCTTGGCTATAGGATCCTTTAACTTTTAGCCCAGTGTAAAAGAATGCCAACGTGGGTGAACTATGAATGGTAGTGAAGCTGAGGTTTCAGTACTCATCGCAACCTTTCATGCAATGTCTGGTGACTTGCTTATAGAGGCACTCAAACGGCAATCGTGTTTTAACGTTGTCGGCAGCGTCACCACTTCTCAAGAAGCAATCAAAGTAGCCTGCTCGACAAATGTCGATGTTGCCCTTATCAGTGCGACCTTGGAAGACGGACATCTTAGCGGTTTCGCCACGTTGCGGCGGATCCGCGAATGTCGCCCGGATGTAAGGTCAATTATTCTCCACGACGGACGTGAATCCAATTTGGCCTTCGACGCGTTTCGGGCCGGGGCAAGGGGCGTCTTTTCGCTCTCTCACTCGACCTTCCTGGCACTTTGTCGATGCGTTAACCAGGTTCACGCCGGGCAGATTTGGGCTAACAGCGTCGAACTTTCAGAAGTTATGGAGGCGTTCTACCAGTTCGCGCCCATGCGGGTAGTCAATACGAATGGAATGCGCCTGCTGACCAAACGGGAAGAGGAAGTTGTGCGACTCGTGGCTGAGGGACTTCAAAATCGGGAAATTGCCAGGGATCTGAATTTAAGCGAGCATACTATCAAGAACTACTTGTTTCGCATTTTTGATAAACTCGGCGTTTCATCACGTGTTGAGTTAGCACTTTATGCGGTTAGCAGCACAATTAAAATGCAGACCGGCAATGTTCCTGCAAATGGAAATTGGAACATAACCGCTGAAGACCTAGAGATCGGCAACAAATTCCCGCCGGAGGTCGAGATGGGAGCGAGTGATCCATCTTCCCAATTGCCGAGGAAGAAACTGATTCCCTGAGCAGTTGGCATTGCTTGATCAAAACCCTCCTCATCTTCCTATTTGCATCGGCCGTTTGCCACGAATAAGCAATCAGACTAGAGGGCGAAAACTGAGGACCGTCTCGAGAAACTCAACTTCAGGTCCAACAAACATGCATCCTTTGAATTTCTTGGCGACCCATCGCAGTTCATTCATCGTTCGGAATTCGAATCAACAGAATGCAAAAGAGAATCTTGCCGTGTTTACCGGAGCATATTCTTGATGTTCGAGCAACCGTGCATTCTCATCTTAGGCGCCGCCGGACAAGTTGGCGTGGAACTTCAACGCAGCTTTGCCGGCTTCGGTCGAATCGTCGCTGCCGACCGTGAAACAGTTGATCTCACCGACACTGGCCAGACCCGCGCCCTTGTCCGACGCATCAAGCCACATGTGATTCTCAACGCCGCTGCCTACACAGCCGTCGATCGTGCCGAGTCACAGCCCGATTTGGCAGTGTCCATCAACGCAACCGCGCCGCGCGTTCTCGCTGAAGAGGCTCTTCAACTGAATGCCCTGCTCGTCCACTACTCCACAGATTACGTCTTCAACGGCGAAAGGCAGCAGCCGTGGATCGAGACCGATGAGCCGAAGCCGCTGAACGTGTACGGTGCAACTAAGTTGGCAGGCGAGCAAGCAATCCAGAATGTAGGAGGGAAATATCTCATCCTTCGCACTAGTTGGGTTTATGGCCCACATGGCAACAACTTTCTTTTCACCATGCTTCGCTTGGCTCGCGAGCGGGAGCGACTTACAATTGTTGATGATCAATTTGGGGCGCCAACGACATCGATCGAACTTGGCCGCGTAACCCGCCTAATTACTGAGGGCCTTCTCGCTGACCGGTTCGGTTCTACTCCCAGTTGGGCGGGAATCTATCACGCCACATGCGCGGGCTCGACAACATGGTTCGGCTTCGCCAAGACCATTTTCTCAGGAGCAGAATCACTACTCGGCTTGAAGCAACCTGAGTTGGCGCCACTGTCCACGAAGGACTACCCCACTCTGGCGCAACGCCCCCACAATTCGGTCCTTTCCAATGAGAAACTCTACAAGCGCTTTTGCATCCGGCTCGCCAACTGGAGAACCGCCCTGGCTGACGTCTTGGAGATCCTCAAAGCTTCAGCCCAGGGACCTCTCGGCCGCCACTAAACCGCAGAGCTCTTTCCGCGTCTCTTAGGATCTGTCAATCATCCATATGCGTAGTCGCAAAATCCGTCGAGCTTTCACCGTTTACCCGGAACTCCCTGTCCGACGAGTTTGACCGCAGCACTGAAGTCCCCATGCTCGATGAAATCCGCGAGGAGAAGTCCTATGCGATTCTTCTGCGGGTCGAGGTTGTGGTCACTCATCCACGGCACGTCCGCGTGGTCGGTGGTGTAGTCACCCCAGTTGGTGCGGTTTCCAAGCACGGGGTCAGCGTGAGAGTACAGGGCGTACATGTCGCGCTCCATCGTCACCCGCGCCAGTTCTGCGCGAAGACGCCGGATCTCCATCTGCTCAGCAGTCAGCTCGGCCCGGCCTCCTGCGCCACCCAGCTTGCCCGATCTATGCGCCCTAACCCAGTTCCACAACGTCTGTTCCGCGATTCCAACGCTCCGCGCTGCTTCTGCAATCCGCTGGCCCGATTCCACCAGACGAACAGCTTCCTGCTTGAACTCAAGCGTGTACGACTTCCTTGGTAGCTTTACCATTTTCGTTTTCCCTTCGCAGTTTATCTGCTCTGCTAAGGGATACGTTTTGCGCGGGCAAGCTCAGTCAGCGGGGACTTGTACAATGGCCGGATCGTTCGCATCCCCAACAGCACCGTCTTGAAAGGATCGGTCTTCAACTACTCGCAAGGATTCCCTTTTATCTGGGACGAGATTAAGGTGTTGTTTACAACCACCAGCGATTGCCAGCTTGCTAGGGAGATGCTTTTGCGCGTAGCTAAGGAGGCGATCGGCGAGTCTCTGGTCGAGGCGCAGACCTCCTGGAAAGCGATGAGTGACAACTATCGAAGCGCAAACCCTCCATTGGACCCTACCGTTGCACTTGTTGTAAATGCGGGAAAGCTGGAGTTCACCGTCAGCTACGTGGTCGACTACACGAAGCGAATCGCCATGCAAGATCAGTTGTTCACAAAAATTGTAGAGGAAATCGCGAATAGCAAGGGCCGGCTCCAATGGGCATCCCCGCCAGGTACTACCGTAAATCAACCGGGAACTCCTGGCGCGATCAACGAGCATCCGTCATCTTTGACTCACGGGGCGGGCCATGCGGCAGATTCCCGTTAATACCCCTCCACTCGCTTCAGGAGGTTGTTCTCAATCAGCCGCGACGTACCGCATTTGCCATGATCTTTCTCTCGGCGTGAGTGAGAGGGCCAGGCTTGATACACCCTGATGGCTGGTTTGGTTTCAGCAAGAGCTGTCCAAATCGGCCGATCGAAAAAACCTAATTTGGACAAGTCTGAATCTCAGGCGTCCCGGCGCGGAGCTAGTTGACCGGTCCGGGTGCAAGCGACAGCACGTATAACACGATGTGATTTCTATCTACGACCATTGACTTAGATCGATCCGTCGCCAAAGGCGATGAGCTCTCTAGGCATCAAACGGGGTGTTTCCCTCCTTCCTCTGACGAATTGTTTTCGCAGAAACACCGACCTAACATCCGTAAATGCAAGGCCGCCTGGCTCATCGAGCCATGCAAATCAGTCTGGAGGATTTACATGACAACAGCAACTCTTACTCGTACGGATCGAGAGATTCAGGCAGACGTACTCGCCGAATTGCGCTGGGACAGTAGTGTCCCAGGCACTGAAATCGGCGTTGCGGTCAAAGATGGTGTGGTCACGCTTACGGAACCCGATGCGTCCGCACTGGAGCGCGGATCAGAACTCGATGAGCAGATAGTCCGATTGCAATGCCTGGTGTCCCATCTACTCGAGAAAAACGAAGAGATCCGTCAGAGGCTCGCGCGGCAGGCCTTAGTGAAGGAAGGGTAGGGATTGAAGAGTTCTAAGGTCTATATCTGGGTTGCGGTGCATTTTCGTGCAGAAGGTCGCCCGGAATTTGTGCAGGAACCATCGCTCGCACTCCTCAGACTTTCCAAGGCATCCATCGCAGCTGCCACAGTTCAGGCCAGCAGCCCTGGCTTGCCGCTTGAGGGTGCGAAGGAAATGGCCATCAGGTTTCTTGCCCTTAGAGAAAATCAGTGGAGAAGATTCGGCATGCTCCTGTATGTAGGCCATCAACAGTTCCAACAATTCGTCCGAGAGTGGTAGTTCTCGCTCTTCAAAGTCTTTGAGCCTGAATCCCCACCGCTTCACCTTTGATTGCAGCTTCAAAGCTTTCATTTCAAAGTGAATGTCACTCCATTCGAGGTACATCGCTTCCTGCTCGCGCATACCAGTTTGGAGCAGAAGTCGATAAAGCAAGTTTTCTCGCGGTGAAGTCACGGCATCGAAGAGTGCATTCAGTTCCCTGTCCGTGTAGATCTCGGGCATAGTCTTGTCAAACTTCGGTGGCTTCGGCAGTTCCTTGGTGTGTACCCGCAATAGCGGAGGAACGCTTTCACGCTTGAGTGCCGGTTGCTTATCGTCCTCGGACTCATGCCGCGACCGACCAGCGCCTTCTGAAACCTTATGATGTCGTCGATCACAATATCTTCCATGTATTGACGACCAATGACTTGCAGGAATTCGTCGCAGGCAAGCTCGTACACTTCCGCTGCTTCAAGAGACCCTCGGTCAATCGTATCGGCTAGAAACTGTTTTAGCTGGACGGACAAGAGCTTACGTTGCGGATCGGCGGGTTCTATCTTGAGGTCGGCCTTCTCGGCGGCGACTACTACCGACAGCTGCGCTTCCTTTTTTCGGCGCTTGGTCTTGGCCTGCCCGGTAATTTGTACCAGTTGAAGTGTTAGTGTAGCGCAGCGCAAAGTCCAAACTCCCTGGCTACCGCTCGCTGACTCCGGCCCTCGACACGAACCACACGCCGTACACGCCCGTATACCTCCACCTGGAACATTCCTCCGGTGTTCCATGAACCATGCCATCAAGGCAACAGCTAACGAAAACAAGATCCGGCGGTGGCAAACGTTTACTCCGCCGCAGAGCACCGTTCACGCGGCGCACTGTGGCCTAGTTTTGCACTGGCACGCATAGGTTTGGGCGCCGATACAACACAGACCGCCGAATGCCTCGGCTCACAAAGCGCACAGTAGTCTTGCAGACTTTCCGATGCCCGAATATCTTCATCCCAAGACCTTTCGCAGAAGGCCGTCCGATTTCGACCTGAGTTTTTTGCCCTATATAGAGCCAAATCCGCAGCCGCCACGATGTCCATGGCGGATCTTTTATCTTGGTGGACGACCGCGGCGCCGATGCTGACGGTGGCTGAAATATCTCTCCGGCCGACACGGAACGGTTCTCTGTTAACCAATCGACGGATTGCTTCCGCACGGTTGCGGAGCTGATGTCGATCGCACCCAGGAAGGGCAATCACAAACTCCTCCCCTCCAAAGCGCCCCGCGAAATCATATGAACGCACGTTTCTCCGTAAGCGCCGCGCCAATTCCTTCAGGACGAAATCTCCAGTCGGATGGCCGAACGTATCGTTAATGGATTTAAATCGGTCCAGATCCAGCAGCAGCATTCCCAAAGCACTTTGATTTCGTCGGGCGCGATCCAATTCGGCATTGAATAGCTCAAAAAACTGTGTCCGATTCCAGAGCCCCGTCAATGCATCCCGCGTTGCTCTCTCACGAAATGCTTCGCGAGCGTGAATCAATTTGTCTTGCGCAGCAAGAATCCGGCTAGCCACAACTAGACGCGCACGCAGATCGGAATCCTCGAATGGCTTCGGAAGGTGATCATCGGCCCCCATTTCCATCGCGCATACGATATCCCTCTTATCATTTCTACTCGTGATCATAAGAATGTAGCGGTAAAATTCCGTTGAACAGGCTCGCACTCTTCGGCACAACTCAATACCATTGAGGCCGGGCATATCCCAATCGACTATGAGGAGCTTCGGAGCGCCTTCCTGCTGAAGAACTTCCCAGGCCTCAGCGCCGTCTTGAGCAAGCACCACTTCATATCCCCACGTGCGCAGAGTGTGTTGCAAGATGACGCGAGCAACCGGGTCGTCGTCGGCGACGAGGACACGAGGAAACTCATTTGAAATCGTCCGCTGCGGGGAGGGCCACGGCGTTGCCATCTCGCATTTCCTGGCATGCCCTTCTAGAAAACCGCCCGCATTCTCTGTATTTGCTCCGATAGCGCTCAAAATGACTCCTGGTAGTGAAATGAAGATTTTCGTTCTAGTCGATAGTGAAACTCGCGAATAGAGCTGTGCATCCTTCCCTGTAAAGCTCACCGAAGGCCACATCGGCTGATCGGTTCTTAGAATTCTCAAACGAATATGAGATCGACAAAGCCGCTCGCGCAGAAGGTATTGGGCCGCGAAATATGACGATCTTGGAAGTCGCGATGAGCCCTGAACTGAACTAATGACTTCATTTTTCGTCCTTAATTGCTGCAATCTCTTGCCCCGCCAAATCCGTTAACGCTCAATTGCTGAGCGGCAGGGACGATCGTCACCGGCGGGTCATGCGAGCGGGGTGAATGGAGCATCTTGCGGGGTCTGAGGTCCGGAAAGGTTCACTTGTCGGCTCAGGAACCGGCTCGGTTCCCTGCCTTCTTCTAGGTCGTTATCTATATATATGTGGTTGCCGCCTGCGGCAAACATCGGCTTTAGCGCGAGTGCGTTCGATAGCAGTGTAGTGGAGCCTGAGAGGCTCTTAATGCAGTTCACCGATAACAAGTTCGCAGTGCCATTTCAATCCGGCTTCTTCCTGCAGGATTGTTGGTGACAATCTCAATTCGGTCCGGTAGGTGTTGCGGATGCTGCTCGAGCCAGCAGGCCACATCGTAACCGGTCAACTCCCGCCCATCGACCTCGGAGAAATCACCCAGATCATGATCCAGGTAAAGGAGGTCCCAGTGCTGCTCTCTGAGAGCCTCTATGCCTTCCTTGAATGTGCGTGCAACGCGGTCAGCTGGAAGATTGCGCTGATCATCTATGAGCAATGTAGCCACGAAGCTTTTCCGCCTTTGTCAGAAATCGCAAGTCAACGCTCTTCCTGAAGTCGCCAGCGTGAACAAGAATGTCCCCATCGGGAAGGCTTCCGATTAGTTCATGTGCCGTGTGTATCGGAGGTGATTACCAACCGCATTGGCTTCCCTTGGGGTGCGGATTCCACTTTTATGCATTCAGCCGCCAGATCAATCATGCTTCCGGCTGTGTCGGCCAGATCGTCGCTGTTGAGGACCTGCAATCTTCATTTCTTGCTGGCCATGAGGCAGGCTCGATCAAATTTCCGCATAGTCTTCTCATCGATCATGTCTAGCCTATAGAGATCGGTGGCATTCTCGTGTAGCTCTGCGAGTGCCCGGCTTTTGTATCTGGGTCGTGCCTTGCTTCCGGGTTCCTTTTCCACGACCGTCGATGAGTTGCGGTCTTCTGAGTCCAAGATCTTCAAAAGCTTGCGATGAGCTTTCAAGCGCTTACGCTCATCCCTATCTTCATCGATGATCTTATCAAGGGCCATCCTGATACCCTGCTTGCGTACAAATCTGATTTTCGAGACTTCACCTGCTTCTGCCGTGAGCACGACCTCTCCTTCCTTCCGTCAACTCCCGAGACAGTCGCCCTCTACATCACCGATTGCGCGAGCCGTCTAGCTTCGGGAACCATCACGCGCCGCCTGACTTCGATCACCAAGGCGCATCAATCTGCGGGCTGCAAGGATTCGCCTGCGTAGACGCATCACTTCATCGTGAGCGAGACGTTGAAAGGAATCCGCCGCGCGATCGGGACAGCGCAGCACGGCAAGAAGCCGCTGCTCACGGCCGATATCCGGCGCATCATCGCGCGCTGTCCGAAGAGCCTCCGAGGTAGGCGCGATTGCGCTCTTCTTCTGATCGGTTTCGCCGGCGCCTTTCGCCGGTCCGAACTCGCGGCGATCGAGGTCTCCGACATCTCATACTCGAAAGCTGGCCTGGTCATCGACCTACGCCGCTCAAAGACCGATCAGCAAGCGCGCGGCCTACAGGTCGGCATTCCCTTCGGGGAGAATGCGGCGACGTGTCCGGTCCGCGCGCTGCGCCGCTGGCTGAAGGAATCGCGAGTCAAGTCCGGTCGCCTGTTCCGCGCAATCAGCCGCCACGGCCACATCAGTCCGCGCGGTTTGAATCGCGCATCGATCGGTTGGATTCTGAAGCGAGCGGCGCAGAGGGCGGGGATGAAGACCCGGCCGCTGGGCGGTCATTCACTCCGCGCGGGCTGCGTCACGCAGGCGGCGATGAATGGAGCCAACGAATGGGACATCATGCGCCAGACCGGGCACAAGTCGGCGGAGACTTTGGCCAAGTACATCCGCATCGGGCAGATGTTCACTCACAATGCGGCGGCGAGCCTCGGGATTTAAATTTCGCTGCTGCACAACTCCAAAACCAGGAAAAAGCTGACTTGCCGGAAAAAGGCCTTCTCGTAAGTGAGAGATTATCGGATTTATGGCTGTTTCCAGCCCCGAGAAGAATCATTTCCCGGGCCTTCGATAACTACGCTGATATTCCTCCTCTCCGCGTGCCGAGACTCTCAGACCACCTGTAATGACATTTGCGTTCAATGGAAAGTCGACGCCGCGACTACTGTGACCATTGAGTAGCCACAGCGAGCCGGTAACCTGAACATGGCTGAATGGCTGGCCATCAGCAGATCCGGTCTGTGTATCGCGCGTTGGTGTGCTGTGGCGGCGGTTTCGATGGGCGAAAGTGCGCCGCGGCATGCGCATCACGCCGCTCGACAGCCTATGACTGATTCGATCGACAGTCCGTTCTACTGCCAGGCATTGCAATGACTAAACACGATGCCGACTTCACGTTCCCCATTCAAGTGACTCTGCCACACGATTTGGCATTTGATATCCTTCCCCCGCCGTCGCACGGAGGGCCATTTTCGCGACAGGGCTGGCATTGAATCAGAAACAGCTCACTTGAGAAAAACCGCATTCGAGCTGAATTAGAATCAGGAAATGCTGGACAACGGTGAAATTCGGACCCCGGCGGAGCGGGTCTCTCAGCGGCGGAAAGACTTGTTCACGATCGTGGGAAGTATAGCTGGTATAGCGGCATTGTTCTGGAACTTTTACTGGACCATATCGAATGCACAAAGGAGTTACGTGCAGCTGGCCCTCGATGTTCGCTTGGTGAATAGCGGCAACGCGACGGCACTGGCTGCAATCGAGAATAAAGGTACGTTGTCGAAGAAGATCGACTATGCGGCCCTAGTAATTTCGCCAGTAGGAATGGATATCGGAGAAGTTGTTGCGCGTCTGAAACACTGTAATAACGAAGCAAGCCCCGTCAATTTATCCGCCGAACCCGCTTTCACCGTTCTAACATACCTGCCGAAGCCTGACGTACCGCTTTATTGCGAGGGTGAACTCAGCATTGTGCCGGTGACCTTCTTTTACAAAGAGCAGAAACAAATCGGGGATGAGAAACTTTCATCTCGCATTTCAATCGATGTCAACGCCTTCCGCCACCCTGCGAACCCAAACCCCGCCTTTGAGGTTCGTTTTGTCGTTTACGGCGGTGGGAGAACGCGGGAGACTCTTGATCTCTTGCAGAGATGACCCGATCTGTCTAGAAAGTGTTTACTTCTATATAGCTGAAGAGTAGCCGACCAACCAACCACAACCAATTATCACTGGGAGATTCTGCTTGAGGTCAATGTCTTCTTCGTGCGGGTGTCGTTATGAAATCACCTACCATTTGTGCCCGGCCTAATTCAGCATCGACTCAACAAATGACTTGACAACTCAAGTGCGAATTGCGAGACTTGCCGCCTGTAGTAAACAACATAACTGAAAATTTGGGCGCTTCCCATGTAGTGAGTTTTGTTGTCTCTTCCCTTGAAGCGCTCCCGGGCACTAATTACCCCTTTGAAATTCGTGCTGTAACTTCACATCCCCACTTCCGCATACGGATACGTTCGTCTTCACTGCACCTAGGTGTTTGGTATTTGCGGGTTAGCGGCCTCTGCCGCATCCTTTTGCCGGCTAATTTTCGGGGAAGGACTGTGAGGGATTCGACCCACAAATATCTCGACTGAAGTGCCCGTTCATACGAACGCATCCAGGTTCTCACGACTTGAGTGATTCGACGTGAATCCAGGAGGCGGATATGTGCAAGCACGCGATCAAATCGCTGCCCATGCTGATTACAGAAGTACTGTGTAGCTTCAGGCTCCGGTCGCGTACCGTGCTAGGGTTTACCTTCCTGTTGAACTCCTTTGTTCTTCTCGGAGCTGTCGGCCAAGCCCAAACCTTTAATCAAATCGGATTCGTCATCGGTACCGGCAGCGATGATTTGCGCGGGGACAGTTCAGCTACCGCTGCGCTGGTTGCATCCAATGGCACCACGCTACAGACGATCACTCTCAAAAGTCAGAACGCCTCCGCTTGGAACAACAACTCGACGAATACCGTCACGGCGTCCCTATCTCCAGCGCTGACTCAGGCGCAAATATCGCATATCGTCATCACTCTCACTTCGCACAATGGCTTTGCTGAATCCAACGATCAATGGAACGTGCAAAGTGTCTCAGTGTCGTTATCCAACAATGGAGTCGGCAGCATTCTGCTGGTCAATGGCTCGGGGAATCCCTTTCATCAACTCAATGCGTCCACACCGAGCTTTACATTGACTCCCCAGCCGGTTGCACCCCCGGGCAGCTTCAACCAGATTCAGTTTGTCATCGGCACAGGCAATGATGATCTCCGAGGCGACAGTTCCGCTACTGCCACGCTGAAAGCTGCTAATGGTTCAACGCTCCAGGTCATCACTCTCAAAAGTCAGAATGCCTCCAGTTGGAACAACAATACTACCAACACAGTTACCGCTCCACTCTCCCCGGCACTCGCACCGGCGCAAATCGCTCGTGTGATCATTACCCTCACTTCGCACAACAGCATCACCGAATCCAACGACCAGTGGCTCATACAAAGCGTTAACATTTCGCTCTCGAACAACGGCTCGGGCGCACAATCCTTGATGAGCTTCTCTGGTGCACCTCTGGCACAGCTGAATGCGTCGCAGCCCAGCCTGACTTTGCCGTTAACTTCGGTCGGACCCCCCGGATCATTCAACGAAATACAGTTCGTTATCGGCACCGGGAACGACGATCTGCGTGGAGACAGTTCGGCAATTGCAGCATTGCAGGCAGCCAACGGATCAACGTTGCAGACGATAACACTCAAGCAACAGAGTGCCGCCTCATGGAACCAAAACACCTCTCAAACTGTGACGGCCCCACTCAGCCCATCTCTTGTCCCCACGCAAATAGCCCACATTGTCATCACGTTGACATCCCATAACTCGGCTTTTGAAACGGACGACAACTGGGATGTACAAAACGTCACCATTTCGTTAACCAACAACGGTACCGCGCCACATCCACTCATGAACTTCTCTGGTGCGCCACTCGCCCGGTTGACCGGGGTACAACCCAACCTGATCTTGCCGCCCGAAATGGCCACAAGAGGCCTCGGCATGACCATGCCAGTCACCCCACCCGTAGAGAACCTTAATCTCGCCGTCAACCCCGCGTTACCCACAGGCGTTTTGCCGTTTGGCTACCAGGTGGCGCCACCTGGATTTCTCGACCCATCCAGTTCAAGTATGCTTTCAGGGTCCTGTTCGCCCTCGGCCATGGCCTGTCTACCCGCTATTGATGTTGCTGGTCACGTTCAGGAACACGATCAGCGTCTCAACCCATTCATGCGAATGAATGCCGCATCTCACGATGCCAAACTGCTGCTTGCGCGCGCAGTATGGATATCTCTCGGACTTCCTCCTGCCGGAAGCATCAGCGGAAGCAGTTGTGGCGGGACCAATGCGGAATGCGCTACGGCCTTGGCACAGTTGGCCGTCACCGGACGTCAGGCCTTCAAATCCTTCGTTGGTTGGAGTCCAGGCTTCGCTCCTGCTTCGAGTGGCCCGCAGGTCGACGATCTCGTGCAACTCGCTCAAAGTGGATATCACGACGTTCCTGCAATGCCCGCCAGCATCACCGCCACCCAGCTACAATCTGCCTGCACAAATGTTCTCAATCAAGCGTATACCGCGCTTTGGGCAATTCGCTCCAATGTGGCCGCATGGCGCCAGTTCCGCCTGAACGGCGTGTGGATCGCGGCCTCAGGCGAAGACGATACACCCCATCGACCCGTCAATGTCCCATCCGCACCTTTCCCACAGTTCGATATCCCCGTTCCAGTAACAGTCGGCGGCCAACCCTTCACGCTCATGACCCGCTACATGATTGCGACCGCTAATTCGCTGATGAATCTTACTGCGCCTGCTGCTGCCGCCGCTCCGGCCATCCCTGTGATTCTGCAGCGTTGCCTCCCTGGACATGTCTGCCCTCCGAGACTTGCTATTCCGTCCGATACTCCCTCAACTCTTCCAGATGCTCCGCTCAACACCAGGAATGTAATCATCTACATCCACGGTGGGGGTTCCCGGCTTGAAGAAGCAGTACCCATGGCCACGCAGTTTGTGTCGCAGTTCGGCCGGTGGAGCAACGACCTCGTGGTCATCTCCTTTGACCTGCCTGCAAGCGCCTATGACGACCTCTTTTTCACGTCCGCGCCGGGTGCCGCTGGCGGGCGCATTCCCGTCGACGCCAGTTCTTCGGCCTTTGAAAACGGGCCAAATGGCGGTGTGCCCAAGAACATCGGAAATCTGCCCGTTCTAAACTTCACTCTCAACTTCATCAACAACTTCATTACCACGCTTGGACAGCAGGGCATTATTGACCCGCACCGCGTGCTCGCCGTCATGGGGGGCAGTCTCGGCGGCAATACCTCACTGGCTCTGGGAATGAATCCAATGCCGGCGCCCTTTCACCTCGAAAGGCCTTTGGCTTTCTCTGCGCCTGCATCTGCTCCGGGAGGAGCTCAGCCCACCATCGTTTCCTGGTCTGTGACCACCATGGTCAGCGATGAAGGCAACGCAGCCCTCAT
>Ga0265342_10000559_pt1 | contig 39337 bp, 38 predicted proteins | sample 4CB327metaG_FD_203125 | JGI IMG/M metagenome (GOLD analysis project Ga0265342, IMG submission 203125) | Rhizosphere microbial communities from Carex aquatilis grown in University of Washington, Seatle, WA, United States - 4-CB3-27 metaG | ecosystem: Host-associated > Plants > Roots >... | reverse complement strand
GGAAACAAAACAAAAAATCAAAGATTTCCGAATGATTATCGGGCTGGGCAACCCCGAACCAAAATACGACTCAACCTACCACAACGTCGGGACATTGGCGGTAAATTATCTGATAAAAGCCGCGGAAAATTCAATGTCTTTGGCTAAAAAAAGCGAACAAAAAGAATTTGCCTTTTTTAAATTTTTATTTGATTTGCCAGATAAAGAGACGGGGCAAGAAATAATTTTTGTGAAACCAAAGGTTTTTATGAACGAATCCGGCGTTGCGGCGGCGGCTAGCGTTAAATATTTCAAAATAAAACCCGAGGATATTCTGGTGATTCACGACGATTCCGATATTGAACTGGGGAAAATAAAAATTTCTTTCGGACGAGGAGCTGGCGGGCACCATGGAATAGAGTCAATTATAAAAAATCTCAAAACCAAAAATTTCTACAGGTTAAGAATCGGAATCAGAGAAAAGAAAGACAAAGAAAAAGCCGAAGATATGGTCTTAAAAAAAATAACCCAGCCTGACAGGGTAATTTTAGAAAATATTTTTAAAGGCTTAGCGATTTAATAGAAAAACTCATTTCAAAATTAACCTGGTTGGCGCCGGTAAAATGAATGCCTGTCAAAGGCAAATCAACATTAGTTAAATTAGTCTGAGAAACGAGGTTATTCTTAAAATCAACAATTGTTTGTTGGCTGTCGGCGTGGCCCTGAATTCTAACCGGAGCGCCCAGAGACTGGACTAAAATCCTGTCAAAAATTATTTTACTGCCGGCCAATCCGGACAACTGCTGGAAAAACACATACCAATTTTGGTCGGATTTTTTAGCGGCAGAAACTAGAGTTAATAATTGATTAAAAGAACTGGCCTTGTTCTCCAGGCTGCTTAATCCTTGGGCTTCATAAACAGAAGCCGTGGAAGCAAGCTGAGCTTCGGTTTTTTTCTGAATTCCTGACAAAAAAATATCCGTTCCGCCGAAAATAATTAAAAAAGCTGACAAAGAAACAAAGAAAATATTTCTCCAAAGAGAAATAAAAGAGAGGGCCTGTTCGTGATAAAATTCGTCAATCACATTGTGCGCCATCAAACTGATAAAATTGTCCTGGCGGCGGGAGATTGAACCGCGAAGAGCGGAGCCAAAAGCCGTGTACCAGACGGGCGGAAAATTAGCATAATTTCTAAGCCGAAGAGGAATTACTTTAAGGCCAAATTCCTGCCCAATCGCTTCCCCGATTTCTTTTTCAAGAGACGAAGTTATTATCATCGCTCCTTCAAAAGATTCTTTGTAATTTACGGAAAGAAAGTTAATAATTTTCTGCGTTTCCTGAACGAGATTGTTTTTGAAATCGGAAAAAATAATTTGTTTTTTTTCTCCTTGCAGCGTTTTCCAAAGAACAAAATGGCTGAAGTACATTTCTCTTTTCTTGATAATCACAAAATTTAGTCCGTCGTTGGAAACATTAATCAGAATATACGACTTTTCCGCATCTAAATCCGGGCCGAAATTTTTTATCAACCGGGCCAAAGAAAGAGCGGGAAATTCAAAAGCGATCGGCAAAAAACCGGCTTCGCGGAGGCAAGAATCGTATTCATCGATAATAGAACTTTCAGCGAAAGCGCCTAAAACATCTTTCTGAACCGCATTTTCCCCGACAATCTGCCAGTCCGAATAAGCTTTTTTCAGGTCGAGCGGAGAAACCATCTGAAAATTCAGTTCAATGGTTTCTTCGATATTTTCCTGGTCTATTACGGGAATACCGAAAGACTGGCTGTAGACAACCGAAACCGGCAAAGAAACGACGGCGTGAATTTTAGCTTCGGTTTTTAATTTAACCAGCTGAGAACAAATAGTTTTAAGAGCGGATAAAAAATTGGGGCGGTCTTTAATTTTTCCGTCTAAAACAATTCCTGGGGGCAACCGCAGGGAAGCAGTGGTAATTTTTTGATTTCTGTCTATCCGCAAAAAACGAATAGCCGAATCGCTTATTTCCAATCCCCCAACGGGAGGAGCGGAGCTTAATCTTTTGATAAGTGAAAAAATCTTTTTAAACATAATTATTGGGTTTCAACTGTTGATTGCAAATCAACTTTTCCGGTAGTGCGGTCAACAATCACGATTGCTTCCAACGTCCGTTGATGATTAAGAGCTATCCCCGAAGAAATTATCCTGTCCGTGCCTAACGGATAACCTAGGGGGTCTTTTTCTATGGTCACGTTGGCTTGCCGGTTGTCAACCAAAAAACTGTAGCCCGAAGAACTAAAATCTTCGTTTACCGCTATTTTGGCAATGGCATCTTCAACTCCGGATTGAGCCGCTACCAAGGCCTGAGCCGACAACCTTTCGTTCAAACCGGCATTGCTCAAAACGAAAGCTATTAAAGCACCGGCAATGGCTATTTCGGTAATCACGCTGCCAATCAATAGAACTGTCGGCAGAGCGGCTTGCCCGCCGTCATTTTTTACTATCATTAATTTAATTATAACAAATAATCAGTCGAGTTTGTTAATCGGTAGCCGATTAATGCCGAGGAAACAAAATTTCTCCTTTCTTTAAGTTGGCAATTTTGGCGGCTGTTTCCGGCAGAAAAGGAGTTAAAATTTCGGACAGTGAATTAACGATGGCAGCCAGATTGGAAATGATGCGAATTTTTAATTTTAAATCCGAAATTTTCCAAACTGCGGTTTCGTTGACGTATTTATCTCCGAAAGAAATTAACTCCCAAACAGCAGCCAGAGCTTCGTTGAATTTAAACTCTTCCAGTTTTTTGGCAACAATTTTTTCGGCGTCTTTGATTTTTTTATCAATATTTTTTTCGCTTTTTAAAAGTTCGGACTCTTGGAATTGATTTTTAAGCGCCGCAACCCGGGCGCAAAAATTTCCAAGACCGTTAGCTAAATCGGCATTGTATCTAATTTTAAATTTTTCCGGAGTAAAATCTCCATCTTCACTTGAAGAAAATTCGGCCAAGAGGAAATAACGCAAAGCATCAGCTCCGTATTCTTTGACCAAATCAAAAGGGTCGATCACATTGCCCAAGCTTTTGGACATTTTCTGGCCGCCGATGGTCAAATAGCCGTGAACAAAAATAGTTTTTGGCAGATTTAAACCGGCCGACAAAAGCATAGCGGGCCAATAAGCGGCATGAAATCTTAAAATACCTTTACCGATTATATGAGTTATTTCCTTGTTTTTTTGCCACCACTTAATGAAATTCGGGGAATCTTCGGCATAACCGAGGGCATTAATATAATTGGAAAGAGCGTCAAACCAAACCCAGACAATCTGACTGGGGTCGCCGGGAACTTCTATTCCCCAGCCGGAACCCCTTTGAGCGGACCGGGAAATACAAATATCTTCCAAGCCGGATTTAACGAAACTTAAAATTTCGTTTTTCCTTGATTGAGGAATAATTTTTATTTTGTTTTTCTCAATAAAACTTTCTAATTTTGAAGCGTATTTACTCAACCGGAAAAAATAATTTTCTTCTTCAACCAGCTCCGGTTTGATTTTGTGCTCCGGACAGCAGCCGTTTACCAATTCACTTTCTTTATAAAACTGTTCGCAGCCGACGCAATAAAGACCTTGGTATTTTTTTTTGTAAATATCTTTTTCGCAGGCCCGCCAAATTTTTTGAACGCCTTTAATCTGGCGGCTTTCGGTGGTTCTGATGAAATCATCAAAAGATAAATTAAGCGCATCTTTAAGGTCTAAAAATTTTTGAGCGTTTCTATCAACCAAACTTTTTATCGGAATTCCCTCTTCTCTGGCGGACTGGACGTTTTTTAAACTGTTCTCGTCGCTGCCGGTCAGAAAAAAAACTTCCTTTCCGGAAAGACGCCGGAAGCGCGCCAAAACGTCAGCCTGAATAATTTCCAGCGCAAAACCAAGATGGGGCGCGGAATTAACATAGGGCAACGCCGTAGAAATATAGAAACTTTCTTTCATAAATAATTCTAAATCTGAGTTTTTCTTTTCCCTTTTTCAATAAAAACTTCCTGCAAGATAATAGCAGCCGGAACAGCCAAAAGAAAACCAAGCAAACCGGCAATTTTGGCGCCAATCAATAAAGCCACCAGGACAACAAGCGGCGGCAAACCAGCAATTTTTTTCATCAGCAATGGAGTAATTAAGGCACTTTCCAATTCGTGAATCAAAATGAAAAATATTGCCACCCAAAAAGCGAGGAGCCAAGAATCGGTTAAAGCCACCAAGCAAGCAACTGAGCCGGAAAATAAAGGCCCGACCAAAGGAACGTTACTTAAAATGGCGGTCAACAAAGCCAAGGTGCCGCTATAATCAATTCCCAGAAGATAAAGACCCAGCCAAGTGAGCAAGCCTAAGATGACAGAAGAAATTATTCTTCCCTGAAACCACCGGCCGATTCTGGCGGCGGATTTATCAAGAATCGGAATTATCCAGTCTTCGTAATTTTTAGGAATAATGGCCCGGAAAAATCTTTCGATGCCCTTTTCTTCAAGAGTCAGATAAAAAGACAAAACCAAACAGGTCAAGGCCAGAAAAATTCCGCCGAAAATGGAAAAAATAAGGTTGAAGGCGGCGGTGGCTCCGTTGGCCAAGACATCAAAAGCCGCTTTCAAATTTAAAATAAACTGCTGGATTAAGTCGGTCAGAAAACCATGATTGCCGATTTGGGAAATAGTACCGTTAAAATTAGTTATAAAATGACCGAACTGAGAAATTACCAAAGGAACAACCAGCCAAAGACAAATCAGAAGAATCATCAGAATCACAGAAAATACGAAAAAAGTTCCCAGAAAACGGGAAACTTTTTTTCCCTGAAGATAATCAACAAAAGGGTTGCAGATGGCAGAAATAACAACAGCCAAGGCTAAAAGAATCAAAACATCCTTTATTAAATAAAGAGCGATTATAGCCAGAGCAAACGCAAAAATTCGCCAAAGACTGGCCCAAGTAATTTCAAAATGTAATTTTTCCATGCTTTACGAAGTAAGAATTTTTACCTGCCTGCGGCAGGCAAGCGAATACAATAATTCGCAATTTAATCTTACTTGAAAGTCAAAATCTTTTCAAATCTGCTAGGGTCTTTGAAAGGGCCGATTAAGGCCAAGTTGAGTTTAGAGTTCTGGAAAATATCGCGGGCGACGGCTTTAATTTCAGCGGCCGAAACTTTCTGGATTTTTTTGATCAATTCTTCCGGAGATTCAATGTCTTTGGAAAGAATTTCCTGAACTCCATAATAACTTGCCAATTGGTCGGAAGTTTCCAAACCGATAACCAAATGTCCGGCCATATGTTTTTTGGCGCGGTCAAGCTCTTCTTCGCTGACTTCCGCATCGGCTAATTTTTTGAGCTCTTCAAGAATCGCTTTAATAACTTCGTCTATTTTGTTGTGGTCAATGCCTCCCGAGACCGCCAAATAGCCATGGTCGGTCATAAGGTCGGAGCCAGCGCCGATATGGTAAGCCGCGCCCATCTGCTCCCTGATTCTCTGGAAAAGCCGCGAACTCATACTGCCGCCCAAAATATCGGCTAAAACTTCCAAGGCATAACGGCGCTCGTCAAAAAGAGAAAAAGCACGGACGCCTAAAACCAAATGCGTCTGGTCGGTTTCTTTGGTTTTCAACCTTACCGCGGGCTTGCTTTGGTTTTCAATAGTTTTAATTTTCGGAGTTTTTCCGGTAGTGGCGATGCCTTTAAAGGCGGCTCCAATTTTTTTGATGGCATTCTTTTCGTCAAACTTTCCGGCAACGACAACTAAAGACGACTGTCCTAAATAATGTTCCCCACGATATTTTATAAAGTCCTCGCGGGTTAATTTTTGAATAACCTCTTTACGACCACCCACATCCCAACCCGCTGGTTGGTCGCCGTAAAGCAAGGTCGTAAATTCTTCTCCCACTCTCCTGGCTGGCAAATCTTCATACATATTAATTTCTTCTATAATCACTCCCCGTTCCTTATCAATTTCTTTTTGTTCAAAAACTTGGTTGAGATAAATATCGGAAACCACGTCCAAAATTTCGTCAAAATTTTCCGGCCGGGCTTTGGCAAAATAACCTGTGAGCTCCTGAGAAGTGAAAGCATTATAAACCGCACCCATGCCGTCCAATTCTGAGCTGATGTCAATGCTATCCGGACGTTTCTTCGTGCCTTTAAAACACATGTGCTCCAAAAAATGGGAAAGGCCGCTGATTTCTTTGGTTTCATATTTGGAACCCGCTTCCACCAAAATCAAAACCGTAGTCGCCAAGCTCTGGGAATTAGGCGCTAAAACTATTCGCAAGCCGTTTTCTAAAACTATTTTTTTGAAGTTTTTTGTCATTTGAGTTTAATTATAATCTAAGCTATATTCTTTGGAAAGTGGATGAACATTAATAATATAAAAATGGAGGTAAAAGATGACGCGTTTACCGAAAACGTTGCTTGTTTGTGAAATGAAATCGGGGGAGGAAATGGAATTGGCGCAGGGATTAAAAGAGAAATCGCCACCATTCACGTTATTGCGCCAATGTAACACCCTTGAAGAATTGGTTGAAGCGCTGGAAGAAAAGAAGGGAGATACCATTATGATTGTAGAAACTAGTTTCACCTTCAGCGGAACATTAACTGCGGCGCTGAAAGCCAAACTTCATCTTGGTTCATCAATCGAGCGCGCAAAATCCGCTAAAAAAACCTTGAAAGGCTTGCCCTGGACAATAAAAAGAGACCTTAAAAACATAGGTGTACGAGTTTGATTTTGCCGACAGATTCAAACCCCGCAGAAATAATTTCGCGGGGCTTTTTATTTTAACCATATAAATACTGGTTTTTTTCTTACTATTGACTTTTGAGAGGATATATGTTATATGTTAATTGTTATTGAGGTAATAAAAATCAATAATTTCTGTTGCAGAAGCAATGGAAAACAGCACATTAAAAAGAGGTGTTAAATGGAAAATGTATTGAAAAACAGGCCATGGTTAAGGCTAATGTATGTGGGTTGGCTATTAAACGGTATAGCAATAAAGCTGATATGGGGATGGTTTATAGTCCCTGTCTTAGGTCTTTCTATGATTTCGCTTCCAGTGTCTATTGTCAACGGTTTCCTTATCGGCATTCTTATACGCATGCATCAGTCCTGGTCAAATACCGAAGAAGAAGCTCGCCAGAGAATCATTCATGATATCTTGAGGCCAATCATTATAACCATTATTAGTTATCTGTTTTTCGCGCGATAAAAATATCTATTATCACGCGAAAAGCCCACGCAGAATTTATTTTTGCGTGGGCTTTTTATTTTTCCAAAATTATTTCTGAAATTCTTTCCCTAAAATCTCTTTAAGGTCTTCGATTTTTACCCGCTCTTGTTTCATGGTGTCGCGGTCGCGGATGGTGACGTCGCCTTTTTCTAAGCTATCAAAGTCAACAGTGATACAAAAAGGCGTGCCGATTTCGTCTTGAGAGAAATAGCGTTTACCGATGTTGCCGCGGTCGTCAAAGGCAACCATGAAATTTTTTCTTAAATCGTCGTAAATTTTTTGCGCTAACGCTACCAGCTCCGGCTTATTAGACAAGAGCGGGAAAATAGCCGCTTTATAAGGAGCAAGTTTGAAAGGAATTTTCAAAACTACCCGCTTTTCCTCTTCTTTGTACGCTTCAAGCAAAACCATAAGTACCGAGCGGTCTACCCCCCAAGTGGGCTCGATAACATGAGGCCAGAATTCTTCGCCGGTTGTTGGGTCTTTGTATTTTAAATTCTTACCGGAGGCCTTTTCGTGATTCCTTAAATCAAAATCGGTTCTATAAGCCAAGCCGTAGAGTTCTTTCTGTCCGAAAGGAAAATCGTATTCAAAATCAATAGTCCTTTTGGAATAATGAGCAAGTTTTTCGGGAGAAATTTCCACTTCGTGGATTTTTTCCATGTCCGCTCCCAGCTCTTTAATCCAATTCACCATTTCGTTTCTCCAAAGCTCAAAATAGTTCTGCCAATCATTATCGGATTTGGGTTCGGGAATGAAATATTCAATTTCCATTTGTTCAAACTCGCGAGTGCGGAAAATAAAATTGCCGGGCGTGATTTCGTTGCGGAACGCCTTGCCGATTTGGGCAATACCGAAAGGAAGTTTTTTGCGACTGGTTTCTAAAACATTTTTAAAATCGACAAACATTCCTTGGGCGGTTTCGGGACGAAAATAAGCGATGTTGGCTTTTTCTTCAGCCGGACCGATGAAGGTTTTGAACATTAAGTTGAACTGTTTTGGCTGAGTAAAGCCAAATCCTGTTCCGGAAATTTGCGTTTCACCATCTTTAGTTTTATCTATTGTCTCTGGATGTTTTTTTGAAACATGTTCAAATAATATATCAGGGTCATCGGAGCGAAATCGCTCATGGCATTTTTTACACTCAACTAATGGGTCGGAAAAAGTGGCGACGTGGCCGCTTGCTTCCCAGACTTTGGGATTCATTATTAAAGCGGTATCAACACCAACCATGTCGTCGCGGCTTTGGACGAACTTTTTCCACCAAAGCTGTTTGATATTGTTTTTTAACTCAATGCCGAGCGGGCCGTAATCCCAGGAGTTAGCCAAGCCGCCGTAAATTTCCGATCCCGGAAAAATAAAACCGCGGCGTTTGCACAAAGAAACTATTTTATCTAAAAGATTTTCCATGTTCTAAAAATTGCGAATAAAATTGATTGTAAATTAATAAATGGAAATTGTAAATTTATTGCACTACTATTCCCTGCCCTTGAGACGAAGAACCTCCTTGTGCCGACTGAACCGTCGGGTCGTCGGGCAAAGCCGTGCTGACGGCGGCAGCGGAATTCGTAAGATTGGTTTGGGTGAAAGTGTCGGTGGCTGTGATGGAAGTTTGTTTGATTAGGGGCTGGTAGTTTCCTGCCTGATTGCTGTTGGGCGTGGCCGAAACCTGAAAAACAACCTCAAGCGGCGAAGTGGTTATGCCTTTAGTGGCAGCTATTTTATCAATATTCCAAACTACTTCTTGAGTTTGAGCATTATAAGTCGGCAAAGAACCGGCATTGCCTTTAACTTGGCCGGTCCAAGTGACACCGGATTCCAGAAAAGCCCGGACTTCAACATTTTGGACATCGGCGGCGTAATTGGTAATCAGCCAGTGAATAGTGTACTGAGTGGCCTGGTTAACTTTCGGCGGCCAAGGGCCTTTGTTGGCGATACCGGAAGCGGCATCGCGGAAATAAGCTTTGGTTTGAACGACAATGGCGCCGGCGACTTTATTTTCCAAATTAGCCAAGCCTGTAGTTTCGGCGGCGGTTAAATTATCGGGGACGGTCGGAGATCGCATTTGAGCGCTGACTTTAAGGGAATAATTTTTATCTCCGAGACGCCTGATGGGATAACCGCTTTTAACTTTAAGCTCAAAAGTTGCCGAGCCGCTATCTCCGGCGGCAACGACTTTAAGATCGTTCATGTTGCTGGCGTTCCAAGTTAAAGTGTCGGTAATGGAATCAAAATTGGCGTTAGTTTTCAAAGCGGAAAAATCAAACATATCGCCGTCTAATTTGGCTTTGATAACCGCGTTGGACAAACCGACGCCGCTATTGTTCTGATAAGAAATAGTGTAAACCAATTGGTCGCCGAGCTTGGCGATATAATTATCCTGATTATTTAAAGAAACGGATAAGTTTAACGGCGACTGGGAGATCATCAAAGCGGCGGAATTCTGATTAATCTGATAAACCTGGCCCAAAATATTATTTTGTAACCGGGCGCCGAAAGTAAAAGAAGAATTGCTCGGGCCGATTAACTGGCCGGTGATAGTAATATTGCCTTGAGAATCGGGGGTTAAGTCCGGAATATTCCAGGAATTATTGTCCGTAGTGGGTTTAATGTCAGCCGATTGGAAAGAAAAACTGGCCGGGTAATCGAGCAAAAGTTTTAATCCGGAAAAAGTTTTTTGGGAAATATTGTGATAATTAATTTTAATATCGAATTTTTCGCCGCTTAAAATCTGGCCGGGCGGGGTGATGGCCAAAGAAACTCCGGGGTCGTTTATTCTTAAATCAAAAGTCTGGTGCTGTTGGAAACGCGCCTGGCCGATGCCGGAAGCGCCATAGGAAATATTGGCTGTGAATTGTTTAACTGTGTTCGGGTCTTTGGTTATTAATAAATGAAAAGTTTGCTGGGACAAACTGCCAACGCCGATATCGCCTAAATCTTGAATTAATACTCTTTGGTCTGCGGAAGCTCCCAAGGCAACGGCACCGTCAGGCAAATTAAGACTCAACTGGGAGTTCTGTAAAATACTTTTTGACTGATTATTAAAATCAACGGTTAAATCAAAAGGAACGCCGATATTTATTTCAGCTGGCGACTGAATTTCTATTGATAAGCCGCGGCTCTGGAGATATTCGTAAATAAAAAATCCGCTGCCGGCAAGCACTAGAACTAAAATAGCAATAACGACCCAGAAAATCCGCTGGGTAAATTTGGCAAAAAACGGGATAGAGTTCATAAATCTAATAATAAAGTATTTTGAGGAATTTTAAAACCGCATTGGCGGCAGAAAAAAGTTTGGTCTTTGACGAAGAAATGTTTTATGAATTTGGAACGGCAGGCGTGGCATTGGGCGAGCTTCGGGTCATAACCGAGAATTTTCAGCAATTGACCAAAAGTAATTTCCCGTTTTTTGAGCGAATTTTTCAGCCAAAACCAGAGTTTGGGGTCGGCGTGTTCGGAATAAATCAGCTCTTTGAGAGCGGAAAGGAGCTTTAAAGCCTTGGCGAAATGGGTTGGATAACCGCGGAAATGGGGTAAATAATTTTCGGTGAGAACATCGGCAACGACAAAACCTTTTTTTTCGACGAGCCGAACCAAAGAAAAAGTCAGCGGCTCCAAGTGAGGCGAAAGTTTGGAAGTGATTTTCTGGCCGCTGGTGATTTTGGCTTTAAGCCGGCCAAGTTCTTTCGTGTAGAAATCAACCGTGAGGTCATTTTCGTTGGAATGATATTTGTCTAAAACAAGGGCTTCGGTTAAATATTCGCGCATAATATTATTCGAAAAACTTTAATAACTTTTCTAAGGGTTGAGTGTTGATGATGTCTTTTTTTTCGGCCCAGCCGCGACGAGCTTGGCTGATGCCTAAATTCATATAACGCATTTGGTCTATTTGGTGAGCGTCGGTGTTAATAACCATTTTCACTCCGGCTTCCACGGCTTTTTTGATGTTGATGTCTTTGAGGTCTAAGCGGCTGGGATAAGAATCAATTTCCAAAATAGTTCCGGTTTGCTTAGCGACTTCTAAAATTTTATCAAAATCAAACTGGTATTCATCGCGGCGGCCAATTAAACGGCCAGTCGGGTGGGAAATAATATCAACATTGGGATTTTTCATGGCCGTGATGATTCTGGCGGTCATTTCGTCTTTCTCCATTTTGAGACTAGAGTGAACACCGGCAATAACGTAATCAAGCTGGGCCAAAACTTCGGCGGCGATATCAATAGAGCCGTCGTTCATAACATTAGCTTCGCAGCCCTGTAAAATTCTGAATTTTGAGCCGGAGGATTGAAAATTTTTGTTAATTTTTTCAATTTCTTTTCTCTGCCGGAGCAATTGTTTTTCGTCTAAGCCATTTTCAATTTTCAAAAATTTCGTGTGGTCAGAAATGCCGACGTATTCGTAGCCCAATTTTTGAGCGGCCGCGGCAATTTGTTCAATACTGTCGGCGCCGCCGTCCCAGTTAGAGTGAATATGAAAATCGCCTTTGATTTCTTTATAGCCGATGACTTTGGGCAATTGGCCTTTTAAAGCCGCCTCCAATTCGCCGGTGTCTTCCCGGAGTTCCGGTTCAAAATACGGAAAACCCAAAGCTTTATAAACTTCTTCTTCGGTTTGGCTGGCGATTGATTTATTGCCTTTAAACAGACCATATTCGTTAAGTTTCAAGCCTTTATCAATGGCAATTTTACGCAAGGCGATGTTGTGGGCTTTAGAACCGGTAAAGTATTGGAGAGCCGAGCCGTATTCTTTTTCCGGCAAAACCCGTAAATCAATATCAAAACCTTCTTTTAAACGAACGGAGGCTTTAGTCGGCCCCTGGCCCCAGATTTTTTCCACGCCCGGGAAAGAAACGAAATAATCGATGACTTTTTTCGGACTGGAGCTGGTGGCTAAGATATCAACATCGCCGATGGTTTCTTTCATTCTCCGGACAGAGCCGGCTGGACTAATTTTTTTAACTTCTTCCAGACTTTTTAAGTTTTCAATAATTTCACTGACCACCGGCAAAATTTCGCCCAATAAAAATCGGCCCTTGGTTCTTTTTAAAAATTCTATACTTTGAAGAATATTTTTTTCGGTTTTTTCTCCAAGGTGCGGCAAATTTCTTATTTTTCCGGCTTTGGCGGCTTTCTCCAGGTCGGCTAAGTTTTCAATTTTTAAAACTTCGTAGAGCTCTTTAATCATTTTCGGGCCAATGCCTTCAACGGACTTTAACTCTTCAATTTCAATTGGTATTTTTTTCCGAAAATCTTCGTATTCTTTGATTTTTCCGGTTTTGATATATTCAATAATTTTTTCGCCGATGCTTTCGCCGACTCCCGGGATATCTTCCAGGGCTTTAAGACCGCCTTTTTTATAAACGCTTTCAACATCTTCGGGCAAGGTTTCCAAAATCAAAGCCGCCTTTTCGTAGGCCTGCGGCTTGAAAGCAACGTTTTCCATTTCCAGATAAAAAGCTATCCGGTAAAATATTTTTGCGATTTCTCGGTTTTTCATCTGTTAGAACGGTTTCTCAATAGGCGGAACGCGAGGGGAAAAGCCATCTCTCGGGAGAATTGAATCGCGAACAAGCACGAGAACAGTAGCGGAAATGACGCTGAATAAACCTACAATAAAAAAAACGGCTTGAAATCCGAAAAAGCCAACCAGCCAGGCGCCAACTGCTCCGGCAATACCGGCGGCAAAGCCAAGCCCAGTACTTTCAAGGCTCCAGGAAAAAGCTTCTCTGCCCTTGTCGATGTGGCGGGTAAAAATTGCGGCCCACGATGGAACAGCAGCAGCCATGGCGATAGCCCGAACAAATTCCAAAGCGTAAATGTGCCACGGCAAAGTCGCAAAAATATAGCCGAAAGGAATTATAGCGGCGACATAAGAGCCGACGACAAGATAAACAAAGTCATCGCGTTCGCCCTCTTTTTTGTCCATCCAATCGGCAAAAAACGGCTGAATAATTGATTTGGCGACCCAATAGACTGTGGCGGTGAAACCAACAACTTCCAAACTGCCGCCTTTGATCTGATTGGTTAAAAAAATAGCGAAAATTGGAGCAATTAAACCCCAGCCCGACTGGAGCGCAAAATCCGAACTGATTAAAACTTTTATTACCTTGTTGATTTTCATAATATTTAATTATACAGGATTTAGCTCAAAACTTTCAGAATTATTTTTTCGGTGTCGGCTGTGATGGCGACGGTGTTGCCGCGACCGATTTCTTTGCGGAGAATTTTTTCCGCCAGAACGCTCCGGATATTTTCGGAGATTACCTGCCGCAGCGGCCGAGCGCCGAAAACCGGACTGTAGCCGAGCTCGGCGATTTTTCCAAGAGCACCGTCATCAAACTTCAGGTCAATGCCCTGAACTTCGCTGACAGTTTTCGCCAAATCGTTAATCTGAACCCGAGCCACTTCCACGATTTCTTCAAGCTTGAGAGAGCGGAAAACGATAATGGACGAAAAACGGTTTATCAGTTCCGGCTTGAAATAATCGGTTAATTTCTGTTTCAGCTGGTCGGCGATTAATTCTATTGTTTTGCCTTGTTCGATTTCTGTTTTGATAAATTCGGAATTGGCATTGCTGGTGGCGATAATAATGGTGTTTTGGAAATCAACCGTATAACCCAAGCTGTCGGTTAAACGGCCTTCGTCAAAAACCTGGAGGAAAAGATTAAGAATGTCAGGGTGCGCTTTTTCAAATTCATCAAGCAAAATCAGGCTGTATGGCTTTTGTTTGACGGCTTCGGTTAAATTGCCAGAAACTTTTCCGTCCGGAGAACCGATGAACCGGAAAATGCTTTGTTTATCCTGATATTCGGACATATCAAAACGAATCATCATATCCGCCGAGCCGAACTGCAGCTTGGCTAAAATTTTGGAAAGTTCGGTTTTACCGACACCGGTCGGTCCGACGAAAAGAAAAGCGGCAATCGGTCCGCCTTTGCGGCTTAAACCGCTGCGATATTCGCGCAAAGCACGACTGACCGCCTTCACTGCTTCTTCCTGATTGATAAACTGCTGGTGAATCAGGCTTTCCATGTTCAAAAGTTTTTCCGTTTCTTCCGAACCGGCTTTCTGAATAGGAATTTTGGTTTGGCGTTCCACTGTTTTCAAAATATCGTCAGCTTCCAAAATTTTCCGGCCCTGATTTTCGACATTGGCCAAAGATTCTTTTAAAACTTCTTCGGCACTGGCCGGCAAAGGTTTAACCCGCAAATAACGGTGGGCTAACGCAACGGCCTGTTTGATCGCCATAAATTTAATTTTCACCCGGAATTGATTTTCCATAATTAAAGCGTCGTAAACCAAAATCCGGACGGCGTCGGTTTCGCTAATTTCTTCCACGCGAATAGTTTCAAAAGCTGCCGCCAAATCCGTGCGAGGTTCGATAAATTGCTTGTATTCCCGCGGATAAGTCGCGCCGATAATCGGGAAAAATCCCTGCTCAATCGCCGGCAAAAGAATATCGCTGGCGTTTAAGAAATATTCGCCGGAAGTTTTTACCAAATTATTAATATCGGGAATAAATAAAATAATATTTCCGGCCTGAACAATTTCTTCAATAAGCTCTTTGATTCTTTCAGAAAGCTCTTCGGGCGTGGCTTTGGCAACCAATCTGCCGAGTTCCAAAGACATCAAACGCTTATCAAAAAGAGCGGAAGAAACGCGGTCTTTAGTTATTTGATAAGCCAAGTGACGGACGATTCCTTCTTTACCGACGCCGGGCTCGCCCACCAGCAAAACGGCGGGCTTAGTGGGACGGGAAAGAACGTCCACTAACTGACTATATTCTTTTTGGTGGCCGATGAGAAAACCGATATTTTCGGAACGGGCCGCTTCGGTTAAATCAACGGCGTATTTGTCCAAATTAGGCGTTGGCCGGCTCGTCCAAGCCCGGTTCACTTCCCGGCGGCGGGTATAAAAAGGCCGGCGAATAAAACCATCAATAGTGGCTGGGAGTCTTTTGAGAAACGCCAGGGAAGGATTCTGATAACGGCCGAAAATCAAAACCTCTCTTAAATCATCGGGAGATAAATTAAATAAATTAAAAATTTTGATTAAGTTGTTGCTGTCAGCCTGAAACAAAGCCACGAGAATATTCCGCGGCTCAATAAAACTTTCATTGGCAGCAACCGCTTCCTGATAAGCATCCAAAACCAATTTTTCTATTTTCCCCAACAACATTTTGGTTTCCGACCGTTCGCTTGATGAATTCTGAATATATTCTTCCAATTTTTGGGAAAATTCCGGAAGTTTTAATTCCAAGCGGCTAAAAGCTTCTTTGACATCACGGCGGTTAAATAAATTCTTCAAAAGCCACAAATTAAAATCACCACCAACAAGAACAGCCCGGCCGAAAGCGTCTTCGATGGCGTTATAAGCTGAAGGCGCCAGATAATAAGCCAAATTGGCCCGGAATTTAATAGCCCGGCTGATTTTCCCCAATTCGGCCAAAGAATGGTCGGCCCAACTAAAACGAAAAAGCAGATTTAATAAAAAAAGCAGCAATAGAACGCCGAGCCACAAAAAATGCGGCGAACCGGAAAGCAAAAACAGAAAAATAAAAGCCAGGGCAGCTAAAACAATATAGCTCACCCAAATTATTATCCGGACAATTCTCCGGCTGAAAACGTCGAGATAAAGGCGGGGTTCTTTGAAATAGACTTCAATCATTTTTAAAAAATTATTTTATAAATTATACCCAAGGGAATAAACGCCCATAATAAGTAAACAACCAGCCAGGCCAAAATCGTCAGAAGATAAACAAAACCGGCGACGAGCAACCTAAAGCCGCGGAAAATAAATCCCAAAATATAACCAACAAAAGTGTAGTTCTGGAAAAGGGGCTGAAAAAGAAAGCGAAGAGTGATTTTAAAAGCGAAATAGCGGTCTAACCGTTCCAGAAAATCAACCAGCCGCCGGGAAAAGAAAAAAAAACCGTCCTGATACCAATGGCGTAAAAATTCCGCGATTCGGTAAAAAAAACGGCTGACAAGATAAATTAAAGCTGAAAGCATTAAAATAATTATACTCTGCGCTTCAGCCTTTGGGTAGTATTTAAATTTAATTGCGGGAAATTAAGGATTGGCGCAAAAACAGCGGGTCCAATTAGTGCTGATGCCGCAACATTGTGTTCTATAGGGCTGGCTATAAGCGTCATTACCGGTACATTGCAAAGACATTACCGTGTTACAATCGCCGACGGCTAAAGCGCAAGCGCCGGAAGTGCAAGAACCGCCGGAAGCTCCCCAATAATAAGAATCGGAAGCGTTGGAGTCCTGGCCGGTGCTGATGCAGGTTCTGCCTTGACCGCTGCAAAGCGTATTGCAACTGGAGCCAGAAGCGTAATTGTTAACGACGACGCCGGCAGAAACTCTTTTATTAATAACCGCGCCGGAAGACACGGCGATAGACCCGCTATTGGGAAAAACGCTATAGCCGGAAACAAAAATCAATTGCGAATTGGCAGACATGGTCAAAGTTACTCCGGCACCAATGGTCAGATTGCCGCTGGTCATAATCATAAAACCGCTGGACGGAATAACACAAGAAACAGATAAAGTATAATTTCCCGCTACCGATGACGGACAATTGGCCGCTTTGGCTCTAGGTAAGGCGGCGGCAAAAAAAAGAATGACGATAACGAATAAATAAACTAATTCTTTTTTCTTTAAAAAATTAATCTTCATGGTTTTATTAATTTATAGGAAGAGTTGCGGATAAAAATAGTAACAACCTTCTCTTTGTTGTCCGAAGATTGAGCCTTGAAAACTACCGGATAATAATCTTCTTTATTAAAACAGCAAACGTGCCATTGGCCCTGCCAGGTGCCATTTTTATTATCCCCTTCAACGAGTTTTAAATCAACAGTTTCATCTTTCAAATCGGTTTTGATGCCGGCGCTGATATTTTTAATTCCCGAAGGGTCCTCGGCTCGAACGGAAAAAACCAGATTGTCGCCGGTGGTTACTTCGCCGGGCGTAAAGTATGCTTTGGTTAACTGCGGATAGCTTGCCCCGCTAATAATGCTGAATTCTTCGGTTGACGAACTCTGCTCTGAAATCACTCCGGCTTTTAAGCTGGAAATCGGAGCGGTAGTGTTTTGTTTCTTTCCCTTGTTTTCAAGTAAAAATCCGAGCCCGTAAAAGAATCCCCAGATAATAATTAAAATCAGCAGGATGGTAAAAAGAGGGAAAATTTTGGATTTCATGATTTTTTAAAACTTAGAAACACTTATGCTGGCGGTTTATTTCTGGCCGGGATTTTGAGAAGGGCAATTGCCGTCTTTAAGACAATCCACGTCAATGTAGGTTTTATTTTTTGTGTCCGACAAAAGAGCATTGCCGGTTTTGGCGTCGATTCTTTCGGCATTTAACCGGTAAGAAAATTTCGCCTGCGGGTCGCCGACTTGGACACGGACAACCAATTGGCTGTTATCCATAAACGCATACAAATTAGCGTCGGACTGGCTGGAAACAAAAGGAATAATGCTCCCGGGTTTAACAATCTGCCAGAAAAACCAAAGGTCGGAATCTTTTGGTTGGCTGGCTAAATCGATTTTGGTTTCTCCGTTAACCAATTGCCCCTCTCCGACAATTTCAACTTTTTGGCCGACGCTGTCGGGAGCATAGGTCGCGTATTGTTGATTGTTAATTTTGAAAATCGGGTCAATGGTGTTGACGGTAATTTTGTTGACGCCGGTGATGTCGTAGCCACCGATGATATTAAGGTTGCCTTGTAAATCAACCTGGATGCCAGTGCCCACGGTGCCGCCAGAAGTCAGGCCTCTTAGCCAAAGAGTGCCGCCGCCATTGCCGTTTAGATCACTGACATTAATAAAAGCAGTGTTATCGGACCTTGCTATGGAAAATTCGCCGTTTACCGTCAAAGCTCTAATGGGATTAGTCGTGTTGATGCCGACGTTGCCACCAATAGGATTTATAAGATAGGTATAACCCACCATTTGACTATTTGCGGCATCGTATTTTCCTGATTGCTGCCAAAAAGTATTATTTGCCCCGCCAGATCTTCCAAATAATATTTCGTCGGCCCATTGGCTATTGCCCGTGGAGATAGCAAACGAAGTATTTGCCAGCATGTTTGCAGCAGTAACCGCTGGAGCACCAATGCCTACAACTTGAAACGGGAATATAGGCGTCGGCGTCCCGATGCCGACGTTGCCGCCGGAATAATAAAGAGCGCCGTTGCCTGTCGGCGGATTGCCAGTGGGATTAGTAAAAGCGGTGGCGGCAATGGCAATGCCCAAACCGGCGACTACAACAAAAAGCGCAAGATGAAATTTTTTCATAAATATTAAATAGTTCTTACTATTTAATTATAACAAATTATGTTTTCTAACTGTGTCGGATTTCCATCACATCGCCGTCCTGAACTTGGTAATCTCGGCCTTCGGTTCTGATTAATCCTTTTTGTTTGGCCGCGACCCAGCCGCCGGCTTCCAATAATTTATTCCAATTAATAGTTTCGGCGCGGATGAATTTTTTCTCAAAATCGGTGTGAATAACTCCGGCGGCTTCGGGCGCTTTGGCATCTTTTTTGATAGTCCAGGCGCGGGTTTCGTCTTCGCCGGTTGTTAAAAAGCTGATAAGGCCGAGAATTTCGTAAGCTTTTTTTATCAGTTCATCAATGTTTTGGGAAGCGCTTAAATCCAGTATCAAATAATCGGCCTTCAAAGATTTTATTTTAGCTTTTAATTCTTCGGAAACATCTGCAGGCTGGCCGTTTAAAAGATAAATCTGCGGCTTGGAAGTCAAAAGACACATTTCTTTGACCACCGGTTCGTTGATTAATTCTTCTTCAAGATTGACGACAAGAATATTTTTGTTCAAACTATCTTTTATCGTTTTAACCGTTTCAAAATCTTTTTTCTTTTGAACGCCGCCGGTTCTGGCTTCGGATTCAAGCTTAGATATTCTTTTTTCGATAGTATCGAGGTCTTTTAAAATCAGTTCGGTGTTAATAATTTCCAAATCTCTCAACGGATCAACTTTGTCTTCAACGTGGATAATTTCGCCGGATTCAAAACAGCGGACAACCTGGACGATAGCATCAACTTCCCGGATGTGGGACAAAAACTGATTGCCCAAGCCCTCGCCTTTGTAAGCTCCTTTGACCAAGCCGGCAATGTCGTAGAATTCCACCACGGCCGGAACGATTTTTTTGGAAGCGCTTAGCTTGGCCAGTTTTTCGAGGCGTTCGTCGGGAACAGGAACAACGCCCACGTTCGGGTCAATGGTGGCAAAAGGATAATTTGCGATATTAACCTCCTGCTTGGTTATTAATTTAAATAAGGTGGACTTGCCGACGTTAGGCAGGCCGACAATGCCGATTGAAAGTTTCATTGATTATAAATGATAAATAAAGATTGAAGTTCCGGCTTTGAAGTCGGGCTTCAGGGGATTTTTAATTTGCTGGAGCCAGCGATATTCGTCGTCTGGATTTCTGACAAAGCCCGGCGCGGTTTTGGCTAACGCCGATTCTAAAGTATTAACCGAAACGGCCAGCCACTCAATGCCTTTTTCTGTTGGATTGCCGCATTTTGATTGCCAACCTTGCGGATATTGATGAGCCAAGTCTTCATCAGAATAACAATGCCCTACCTTATCGCCTAAATAATAGTTAACATCGCCGCCGCCAAAATAATCAACCGCAATTTTGCTGATGTTTTTTTGTTTAACGAAATCCGCCAAGCGCTTCAAGTCCTGTCCCCAATCGTAATTGGAATCGGTCACATTAATATAGCCGTTCGCTGTGCCACCACCTAACTGATTAAAGTAGGAAAGATAATAAGGATAAGCTCCGGCCATTTCCAAAAAATACCAAAAAACAAAAACAGAAACAACGGCGATTTTATAAGGCTTTTTCCAGAAACCGCTATTGACCCAATTTTTCAAACCGGCGGCGACAAGAATATAGATAAACGGCATGGTGGGCAAAATATGGCGGATGCCAATGTTAAGCTTGCCTTGCATACTGTAAAGCCAATAAAAAACAACAAAAAGAAGCATGGAAAATTCGGCGAAATGAGTGCCAAGATAATCACCCATAGCTTTTAGCTTATAGCTTATAGCTTTTAAGGGCGGAGAATTCCTCAAACTTCTGAAAAAATTGCACAAACAAAAACCCAGTGCTATAAAAATTAGAATCAAAGAAGGAACGGGTTCTTTTAACAAAAAAACGACCGGGAAATAATACCACCAGCCGGAGGCGGAAACCTGACCCAAAAAATAAGCGGTGTTGCCGTTGACGGAACGTTGGCTAACCATGAGCACGCCCAACAAATAATGAGCCAGCGGCCGCAAAAACTTGTTACCAGCCATCCAGATATCAATGTCGGCGAACAAACGATGCTTGAAAGAAGTTAAAATTAACTTGGTGTCGGAAACTTGCTTGGCAACCGGATAATTTAAAGTCAGAACGGCATAGACCAAAAAGACCAAGGCATAAGCGATGACAAAAATAGCGATGAAAGCCAAAAACCGGCGCCAAAAATCTTTTTTGTCCCGGAAATACCAAATCAAAAACAAAACAAAAAAATAAGGAATCAAAAGAACAGCAGAAAACTTGGCCAACTGGGCTATGCCTAAAGTTAAACCGGCGAAAATCAAATTTTTTCCGGTGGGTTTTAAAAGATACTTTATAAAAAAATAAGTTCCCAGAACTATGCCGAAGCCGGCGCCGATGTCGGTGGTAACATAATGACCGTGCGCTAAAACCGACGGCGAAAAAGCGAAAAGAAAAGCCGGCAGAAGCCCCCACCACTCGCCAAGCAATTCCCTGGCCCATAAATAAATTAAAAGCGTCAGCAAAATAGTCAGGAGAATAGGCCCGAGCCGCGCCCAGAAAATAATCCCATCGGCATTGTTAGCAGACCAATAAAGAAACAAGTTACCAGCCGCCCATTGCTCATTAATCCCATTCGTCCAAAGATTTTTATTATGATTATAAGTAACCCAGTCGGAATCTTTTGTCGGAAAATTCAAACCCATAAACATCAAGGGAACGGCGGCAAGAACCTTAACTAAAGGAGGATGCTCGGGGTTCAAACGATAATCTAAATACCGCAAATAACTGTAGCCGGCCGGGATATGGGCCTGTTCGTCCATAATGGCTGACTCTTGAATGGACACGGAAAGCATCACGAAAAAAGAAACAACGGCGATTAAAGTTAAAACAATTAAAGGAAATTTTTTGTTCATCTGTTATTTATAATATATCCTGTTTTCAACCCGGAAGTCAACGTAATTTATTTTTTTGAAATTTAAAGTACCGGATAAACCGGACAAAATTTTATTAATATCCGGAGGCGGAAAATTAAGGCTGAAATATAATTCCGGGCCGGTGGTTTCCGCTTTTAATTCCTGGAGGCTGGCGTTTTCAATCAAAAACCGGCTGGCGGGCAGAACCGCAGAATTTTCGATTTGATTGATAATTTCCAAAGTGTTTTCCAAAAATTTAGGGTTCTGATAAACCGGCTGGCCTAAAGAAAATTGTTGGCGGCCGTTGGTTTCCAGCATTTTGGGGACCAAAAATCCTTCGACGTCGGGAGCCAAAGAAAAAACAATGCCTTGATTATCAAGCCAATAGCAGAGACTGCCGGCGGCCGAATTTTCCTCTGTAGATGAACTGCTTGAAACAAGAGAAGAACTCGCCTGGCTGACTATAGAGTCCGGAGCGGAAACACTTCCCGAATTAGAAGATAAACACCAAAGAAGCCAAGGTTGCCGTTCTTTAACCTGAACAATAACTTTTTTCTGCGACCAATTTTTCTCTAAACTTATATTGGAAAGCCAAAATAAAGAGTCTGGAATCCGGGAAATCTTTGATGGCCAAAAAAGCATATTTTCCGGGCCAAGCCAGGATTTTATTTTGGAAGTTTGGGAAAAATCGCTAATCAGCTCGGTTTTTATTTCTTCGGCTCTTTGAGAACCGGAAATTTCCACGGATACTACTTTAAAAAAATGGGAATGAAAAATGAAATAAATGCCGCCGATGACTAATAAAATAAAAATAGAAAAAATAATTAAGATTTTCCGCATCTATGCTAATAATATCCCCAAAAACTCTTCCCGCCAAGACAAAATAAAAAACCCACCTAAGAACAGCGGGTTTTATTTAAGAAAAATTATTTTAGTTTATCAAAATAAGGAGACAAAGCCTTGGGAATATTAAAAGTCCCTTCTTTGGTTTGATTGTTTTCAATGATAGCTATAATGGCCCGGCCGATGGCGAAAGCGGTGCCGTTGACGGTGTGGACGTATTCGGTTTTTGGCTTAGCGCCTTTTTCGGCGGGAGCTTTGTAGCGGATATCCAAACGGCGGGCTTGGTAGTCGGTGCAATTGGAAGTGGAGTGGGTTTCGCGGTATTGATTTTCGCCGGGCAGCCAGGCCTCAATGTCGTATTTGGCGGAAGCGGTAGCGCCCAAATCGCCGGTACAGATGTTGAGCACCCGATAAGCAATTCCCAGTTCTTTCATAAGGGCTTCTTCAATGGCCAAGAACAATTTATGTTCTTCTTTGGAATTTTCGGGCAGAACGAAGCCGAACATTTCCAACTTATCAAACTGGTGAACCCTTAAAATTCCTTTAGTATCTTTGCCATAAGAACCGGCTTCGCGGCGGAAACAAGGGGAAAAACCAAGATAGCGCAGCGGCAAATCTTTTCCTTCAAAAGTTTCGCCCTGGCACATGGCTCCAATAGATTGCTCGGAAGTGCCGACCAAAAAAAGGTCGTCTTTGTCCAAATGATAAATTTCGTCAGCTCCCCTGTCCAAGTAACCCATTCCCCACATGGATTTCTGGTTGATTAAAACCGGCGGCACAACAGGCACAAACGGTTTCGGAGAAAGATTCAAATTATTTTCTTTAATTAATTTTGCGATAAAATTTTCGTCGGTCAGGTGTTTAATAGTAAAATTGATAATCGCGAATTCCAAAAGCGCGGCTTGGCCCAACAAATAGCCAAAACGGCTGCCGGAAACTTTCGCGGCGCGTTTCACGTCAATGATGCCGAGTTTTTCCGAGATGGAAAGATATCCTTGCGGCTCAAAATCAAATTCAGGCTTTTTGCCAACTTCTTTGGCAACAGAATTTTCGGTTTCGTCTTTGCCGGCCGGAACATCAACGTCGGGCAAATTAGGCATTAAATTAAGCTTGGCCTGGCGGTGTTTTTCAATATCTTCTTTTTCTTTTTCCAGTTTAACCAATTGTTTTTTTAAAATTTCGGCTTTGCTAATGAGGTCGTCGGTGCGGTGTTTGGCCAATTCGGCGTTGTTTAAGTTGTGCTCGGAACGGAGTTCATCAATGGCTGCGACTTTAGTGCGCCAATCTTCGTCAAGACGCAAAAAAGCGTCAACCAGTTTAGGGTCGGCTTTTTTCTTGGTAATTCCTTCTTTGACTGCCTCCGGATTTTCTCTGATTAATTTGATGTCTAACATAAAATTTAATTTATTCTTTTCCTTTTAACATCGGGAAGTTGATTATTTCCCGGATGCCGTGACTTTCGGTGAGAATAGCGACTAACCTGTCTATTCCGATTCCCAAACCAGCGGCGGGCGGCATTCCGTATTCCAAAGCTTCAAGAAAATCCTGGTCGACTCTGGAAAGCTCCTGGTCGCCGGCAAAATATTTTTCTTCTTGTTTTTTCAGGCGGCGGCGCTGTTCTTCCGGGTCGTTGAGCTCGGAATAACCGTTAATTAACTCTACGCCGTTAACAACCAATTGGAAACGCTCAACCAAGCTGTCGTCTTTTACGGAAGATTTAGCTAAAGGCACCAGAGCGACGGGATAATCGGTAATAAAAGTGGGGTTGGTAAGCTTCGGGTAAATTTCTTTTTTCAAAACTTCGGCGGCTTCGTCGGCGGTAAGGCCGGCAACATAATCTTTGCGAGACGGGTCAATAAATTTTTCTATAACTTCATTGAAAGTATAAGTGTGCCAAGGGCGATTGAAGGCCGTTGATTTGAGTTTAAGATTTTTAATTAACTTTAAAATAGTTTCTTTAATAAATTTCATCAAAAAATTATAATCTTTGTAAGCCCAATAGAGCTCAAGCATGGTGAACTCGGGATAGTGTTCGCGGTCGATGCCTTCGTTGCGGAAGTTTTTACCGATTTCAAAAATTTGCTCAAAACCGCCGACTAACAATCTTTTAAGATAAAGTTCGGGAGCGATGCGCAAATAAACGTCTTCTTTCAAAGCTTCCCAATGGGTTTTAAACGGCCTGGCTTTAGCGCCTCCGGCGAGCGGCTGAAGCATGGGCGTTTCCACTTCGGAAAAACCTTCTTTCCAAAGCAACTGGCGAAGGCTAGAAACAATTTCCGAGCGCATTTTGAGCCGATTTTTAACCTCAGGATTTAAAAGCATATCAAGGTAGCGCTGGCGAAAACGAATTTCGGCGTCTTTTAAGCCAAACCATTCCGCGGGCAAGGGACGCAAACTTTTAACGATTATCCGGCCGGAAATTACTTCCAAGCTTTTTTCTCCTCTTTTGGTTTTAAAAAGTTTCCCGGAAACTTCAACGAAATCGCCGGCTTCCAAAGTTTCTTTGATTAATTTAAATTGTTTGGTTTTTTTCTCGTTGAAAACCACCTGCAAGCGGCCTGTTTGGTCTTCAAGGTCGGAAAAAATTATGCCGCCCTGGTCGCGCCAAGCCCGAAGACGGCCGGCTAAAAATAAAGTTTTTTTAGATTTTTCCCAGCTGTTAAAACTCTTAACTGCTTCAGCGTTAAAAGCTGTTCTTTTTATAACAGAAGGGTAGGGATTTATTTTTTCGCTCTTTAATTGAGCTAACTTTTTTTGCCGTTCGGCAATAATATCCTCGAGCATTTTTATTCAATATTCAAAATTTTGTATTCGGCCGGGCCGCCAGGCGTTTGCACTTTAACTAATCCGCCGGCTTTCCTTCCCAAAAAAGCCCGGCCTAAAGGCGAGACATTGGAAATCATGCCTTTAGTTGGGCTGCTGTCTTCAGGGCCGACAATAGTATAAGTAAATTCTCGGGTGCCTTTCTGAACCTTGATAGTGGAACCCATTTTAATTAAGTCGTTGTCTTTGGGTTTCTGAATGATAGAGGCTTCACGAATCATTTCTTCCAACTGGCCAATCCGGTGTTCAAGTAAAACTTGGTCTTCGCGGGCGCTGATAAATTCGGAATTTTCGGACAAATCCCCCAACTCTTTGGCTTGCTTGAGGCGGTCGGCGATATCTTTTCTGGCGGTACTTTTCAAATCAACCAGCTCTTTTTTTAATTCCGCTAAACGTTCTTTGGTCAGATAAACTTTTGCCATAATTTAAAATTATTTTATGCTGATAATAAATTTTGTTTAATATTACTGAATAATTTTATTTTTTAAAAGACCCTCTGCTTGATGTTTTTTAGAACAAAAACAGGGCTGTTCTTTAAAAAATAACCCCTGAGCTTATTTAGGGCTGGGGGAAATTCGGTTATCATAATACCATTTGAAAACATCTTTGGCTATAGGCACAACGTTTAAGCTGCCTTCAACGGCGTTTTCCACCATAACGATAATCGCTATCTGGGGATTGGGTACCGGGCCGTAGCCGACAAACAAGGCGTTAACTTTGGTATTGAAATTAATCTGAGCGGTGCCGGTTTTGGCGGCGACCACAAAAGGCAGGTCGTTTAGAAGATAGCCGGTGCCGTAAGGTTTCTGAGTGGTTTCAATCATGCCTTTTTCCACTTCGGCAAAATCACTTTTCAAGTAGCTTAAATCTTTTAAAACTACGGGGTCGGTTTTGGCGATGCGGGGTTGGTATATTGTGCCGCCGTTGGCAATGGCTGTGATGTAATTTATTAATTGCAGCGGAGTAACCAAAAGATCGCCCTGGCCGATGGAGACGTTATAAGTATCTCCCAGCCGCCATTTGGAAGTGGGCGCGGGTAAAACACCTTTTTTCTCCCCGATTAAATCAACGCCGGTCGGAACGCCCAAACCGAACTGCTGCCAATAATCCCTTAATTTACTGATACCCAAACCTTTAATGTCACCAAGCCCACCGCCGAGAGCATAAAAATAAATATTACAGGAACGGGCGATGGCCGAGTAAAGATTTACCCAACCGTTGGGTTTCCAATCCCAAAAAGTGCTGGGCTGGTCGGGGTTATAAGGATTGGGAATACTGATGCTGCCGGTGGAAAGGACCTGTTTTTGCGGGTCAACAATATTTTCCTGAAGCGCTGCCGCGGCCACCAGCGGCTTGATGGTGGAACCCGGAGCATAGAGACCGGCAATGGCCCGGTCGAAAAAAGGTTGGTTAGGTTTATTGAGAGAAGCAACGATGTTGTTGCCGTCGAAACCGGGAATACTGACTAAAGCCAGCACTTCCCCGTTGGAAGGATTAATAGCAATACCAATGCCGATGTCACGGCCTAAAATCTTCAGCCCTTCTTGCAGGCGATTATAAAAATAATTCTGGAAATCGGCGTCAATAAAAGTTTTTAAGGGCTGGCCGGCTTCCGGCTCTTTGGTTAAATTTTGGGTCAAAATTTTCCCCTGGGCATCAAAAAAACTAGTGATGATTCCGTTTTCGCCCCTTAATTGTTTGTCATAATAGGCTTCCAAACCGCTTTCCCCCACCACATCGTCGCTGCCCAGGCTCGGATTAGCAATAATATCGCTTTTAGCGGCTAAACCGACATAGCCCAAAAGATGACTAAAGGCTTCGGAACCCTGATAATCTCTCTGCCAATCACTTTCAATTTGAAAGCCTGGTAAATCATCGGAACCCTGCAAAATCACAGCCTTGTCTTGGGATAAATCGTGAACCAATAAAATTCGGCTGACAAATTCCGGGTCGGCATCTTTTATTTGTTTATCAATATTTTCCGGCGGAAGATTTAAAACTTTGGAAATTTTATTAATAATTAAATTTTTTTGCGTTTCGTCTTTCGGCAATTGCGAAGGTACCAAAACCGCGTTAAAAATCGGCCTGTTTTTCACCAAAGGTTTGCCGTAGCGGTCATAGATTATCCCCCGTTCGGATTTTTCAACGCTGATACCGCTGATATTAGAAAAAGCCCGCTGGCGATAGAAATCGCCGCTGACTACATTTAAAGAAAAAAGGCGAACAAAAACCACTAAAATCGCCACTGCAAAGATAAAAAAACAAATCCGGAAAGCTCCGGGCTTAACCGGCACTTCCATTAAATCGTCAACGGCGGCTTTGTCGGTTAAAATATCTTCAAAATTTAATTCCCGTCTCTTTCTCATAAGAGAATATTTTAGCACAGAAAAGCACTAAAATTCCAAAGGCAAGGTTGTATATTAATTCGCCAAGAACAATCAAATAATCGGAAGCCAAATGCTGGGGACTGTTTATTAAATAGAATCCCAGCGTTCCCAAAAGAACAAGAATCGCAAAATCAAAAAAATCATTGCCGGTAAGAAATCTTTTCAAGAAAAAACCAGCAATGCCTAAGCCCGCCAGTATGGAAATTTCTTTAAGCCAATAGGGATAAAAAATAACCGACAGTAAAATGATTATTAGGAGCAGAAATAAAAATATCCGGAAACTTTTTTTTAAAATTACCGCCAAGAAGATAAGCAGGAGAATTAAATTGGGATTAACTCCGTCAAAGCTAAGAAAATGATTGACTTGCAAGACAAAGGCGAAGCTAATAATGAAAGCCCAGGCTAATAATTTAATTAGAGCTTTCATAATCGGAAATTATAAAAACTTTTCTCAATTGTTCCGGGTCGTAATCAACCTGAATTTGCGCCTGCTGGAGCGAAGAAGCGGACTGAGGAATTATTTTGGAAATCTGGCCAATAAATAAATCCAAGGGCAAGTCCGGAGAAGCGCTGAAAACCGAGTCGCCAACATTTATTTGAGCATCAGCCGGAATAAGTTGCAGCAAGGGTGAAGAGCCGCCGGCGAAAACCGCTTCAACATCAGCCTTATCAGCGGGCAGGCCTTTGGGGCCGATTCTAACGCTGCTTTTCCAATCGGGAGAAAAAATAGTCCGGACTTCGCTGGTTCCAGATTTAACGCTGATGATTTCGCCTAAAAGATGGTTTTCGGCGGCCAAAACCGGCATGCCGACTTTCAGGCCATTTTTTGAACCGGAATCAAGAACTAAAATTTGGTTGTCGCTGAAAGGATAGCGGGAGTAAACCTCGGCGGAAAGATAAGGTTGAGAGCTGGAACTTATTTTGTCCTGCAGGTCCGCAACTTCCTGCCGCAGGCCTTCGTTTTCCAGACGCAATTGGGTTAAATCCGCGCCGGGATTTTTAAAATTATCAAAACTTGAGAAAATATTTTTTTGGTAACGATAGAGAAAAAATAAACCGAATAAAAAAACTAACAATAAAAGAATTTTTTTAAACATTAGGAGAACAAAATGTCTTTGTAGTGGTCAAAATTTTCCGCAATCAAACCGGTGCCGCGGACTAAGCAGGCCAAAGGGTCGTCCACTATTTGAACGTTAACGGCTATTTCTTTCCGGAAAAATTCGTCTATTCCTCTTAACAAGCTGCCGCCGCCGCAAAGATAAATGCCATTTTTGTAGATATCTCCCACTGACTCGGCAGGCGCGGTTTCAATAACTTTTTTGACGGTTTCTCCCAAAGACCGCAGCGAGCGGTGAAGGGCAACCCGGATTTGATTATCCTTAACAACAATTTCCTTGGGCAAACCACTGGAAATATCGCGGCCGCGGGCCACCACTTCCAGGCGTTCGGACTGGGGCACGGCCGAACCAACTCCAATTTTTATCTCTTCGGCAGTCGGCTCTCCGATAATTAATTTAAATTCATCGCGGATAAATTTGATAATTTCTTCGTTAAAATGGTCGCCGGCAATTTTTAACCGCTCGGAAACGACAAGGCCGTTCATGGAAAGAATCGCCACGCCAGTGGCTCCGGCGCCGATATCAACAATCATCCGGGCAGTCGGCTCGTTAACTTCCAAACGCGAACCCATGGCCACCGCTATCGGCTGGGAAATCAAATGCACGTTATTAGCGCCGGCGTTTTTGAAAATATCTTCAACGGATTTTTGTTCAACTTCGGTAAGATTGGTCGGAACACTGGCGACAATTCTGGTACTAAAAGACCAGGGAGTAGTTTTTTTCAGGAATTGCCCAATCATTTCCTGGGTAATATCAAAATCGGAAATCACTCCATTGGCCAAGGGCTTAATGGCACTAATGTGGACAGGAGTGCGGCTGAACATTTTTTTGGCTTCAGAACCAACGGCAATGACGCGGCTGGTGCGGTTGTTGAAAGCAACAATAGACGGCTCGTTTAAAACGATGCCTTTGTTGGCCAGATAAATGCGGGTGTTAGATGTTCCCAAATCAATTCCGATATTTTTTTGAAAAAAGTTCATAGATATTTTAATTTTTATTTAATTTTCTTAGAAATTTGCTCTAAAGTCAAAAGTTCGCTTTCTTTTTCTCCGCGTTTTTTGATTTCTACTTTTCCGGCGGCTAGAGTTTTTTCGCTGACCACTAAACGCCACGGAATGCCGATGAGGTCAGCGTCGGCAAATTTTTCACCGGCGGAAATTCCCTCGCGGTCATCATATAATACATCAACGGAATTTTTTGCCAAACTTTGATAAATTTTTTCTCCAAAAACTTTAAGGTCGCTTTTCGCTTCGCCGATTAAAAGCAAATGGGCATCAAAAGGCGCGACTGCCGCAGGCCAAATTAGACCCCTTTCGTCGTTGTGAACTTCGGCGATGGTTCCCATTAAACGCGATAGACCGATGCCGTAGCAACCCATAATAACTGTTTGGTTCTCTCCTTTGTCGTCTTTGACGGCCAAATTGAACGGAGCGCTATATTTGGTTCCGAGCTTAAAGATGTTGCCGACTTCAATAGCTTTTTCTTGTCGAAAATCATCGGCTCCACAGCCCTGACACTTTTCGTTTTCGGCCTTGATTTCTTTATTAACGGCTAAACTGCACTTATTACAAATATAGATTTCATCTTCGCCGGCCGGGCTAATGGTCTGGAATTCGTGGGAATACTTGGAAAAACTGCCGCCGGAGGCAACAGTGACGAAAGTTTTTTCGCCGATGCCGGCGCGTTGGAAAATATTTTTGTAGGCTTGGGTCGCCTTTTGGTAGTAATCATCAAGGTCTTCCTGCGACACGTGGAAAGAATAAAGGTCTTTCATGATAAATTCGCGGCCGCGAATTAAGCCCGATTTAGCTCGTAATTCCATGCGGAACTTGTTCTGAAACTGGTAAAGATAAACGGGAAGGTCTTTGTAGGAATTGATAAATTTTTTAACAAGCGGCGAAATGATTTCTTCGTGAGTCGGGCCTAAAGCGAATTCCCTGTCGCTTTTGTCCTGAACTTTATACAAATCGTCCATACTGTCCCAGCGGCCGGTGGTGGTCCAATTTTCTTTGGGTTGGAGCGAGGGCATAAAAAGCTCCTGTCCGCCGATGGCATTAATTTCTTCGCGGATTATATTTTCAATTTTTTTCATCACTTTCCAGCCAAGCGGCAGAAAAGTGTAAACGCCGGCCATGAGCTTATCAACGAAATTAGCGCGGATTAAAAGCCGGGCATTGACGCTAGATTCATCTTTGGGAAATTCTTTTTGGGTTCGGAAAAAGTATTTTGATTGGCGCATAATTTTCAAAGTTTAAGCTAATTTTTTAATCGTTTCCACTGTAACAAGAATCGCTCCTTTGGGGTTTTCGTCTTTATTTTCCGGCAGACTATCTATAAAATCTTTCCATTTTCCGGAAGTAAAATATTCCGCTTGGCCTTTTAACTCATGTCCTTGGCAATCGTTCTCCCAGTTTCTGCTCCAAACAGCCAAAGCAACATTATTGTTTAGTTTAATGTTTTTGAGAGTTTTTTCAATATAAATAGCCGACAAAACAATTTGGCTCTCAGCAACAACTTTCGGATAGCCGACGACAACGCAATGAGGTTTGTTATTTTCATCAACCGTCGCCAAAGCTAAGGCATTGCTTTCAATAAGTTTTTTGATTTCGGGAGTAATTTTGCTCATGTTTTTATAGTATCAAAAAATCGCCAGCATGGCGATTTTTTTTACTTAACATTATAGAAAATATCAAAACTGCAATTCGGTAACAACTTTGCTTGCCACGCCTCACTATTGTTTAGGGGAGGGTGTGGATGCCGAAATACCACAACTATAAAATTTATTTAATTTTACTCTGGTGGCCTTACCAACAAAACCGGTACCATATTGAAGATTTATAGGAGTTAAAATTTCATCTTTATATTTTTCTTGAAATCCGGAAACTGCTGAGGCGGTCTGTTCGTCAAAAGTATCAGTGGAACCCAAAAACAGACCTTCTTTTCCCAGAGCTATTTGCAGCGCATGAACTCCTTCCCCTGTATCTCCAATTCTTAAATTAATGTCAAAGTTGTAACACCATGTTTTTTGCTGATTTTTGACTCCTTGCAATTGTTGCTGGAGTTGGGCTATTTGTTGTTGTAATTGTGAGATCGTCATTAATATTCCTTCTTCTGTTAATGGAGCAGGTGCTTGAGTATTGATAGAAGTCGCAGCCGATGAAGAAATAGGCGATGAAGTAGAATTGGAATCGATGGCCGATGTTGATGTGAAAGAAAAATTATCAGTATTCGAGTTGCCCGCTTTATCAGTCAAAATGGTTTTGACTATATGTACTCCTGGTGTTAATGCATAAGCATACCCAACCGAATACGGGTTAATGGTGGTTGCCCCATAGCCACCAGACCATGCTTCCTTGCCATCAATTGCCACGTTAATCTTTATGCCGTTTAAATCAGACCATGGATTATTATGAATTACCCACATTATTTTTGTTAAATTGTCTTGATATGACTCCGAGGAAACTTCAACTGTTGGCGGCGTAGTGTCTGGTGTAGTGAGTATGGATGTAGACGAAGTGGTTGTGTTAATAGTGGCCGAACAAGTCGCTGTCGCAGTATTTGATTGGGAATCTTTTACTGTAATACTGGCAGTATAAGTACCATTTCCGGAGTATGTCCCAGCAACCGAACTATTAGTATTGCCGTTTATATTAGAATCGCCCGACCAAAAATATGTAAATGGAGCATGACCAGAGCATAAACTTTGCGATGTCCATGTAATGACGTTGCCTGTGGTTTTGCCAGTGCAATAAACAGAAAAAGGTTGCTCTGGCCCATTCACAGTAGGTACACATCCTACTAACAAAAAAGCATTAGCAAAATTCGGAATAATTAAAATTGTTAATAAAAAAATGAAAGGCATTATTTTTTTCATAGGTTTATTTTACCCTAACACAATAATATTGAAAAATAAAATTTTATAGCAAACTCCTGACCCACGCCGATGGCGGGGTAAAGAGCCTTCTTGCTAAATTTTGTTCGCCTGCGGCTTCAAAATTTAGAGAAGGCTCTTTATATCTTTAACAGTTATAAAAACCATCAAAAGCAAAAGAAAACCTAAACCGCAGGCATTAGACCAGCCACGGATTTTAATTGACACCGGAGAGCCTTTGAATTTTTCAATTAAAGTGAAAAATAAATGGCCTCCGTCGAGGCCAGGAAAAGGAAGAATATTGAAAACCGCAAAGCCAAGAGAAAGAAAAGCCATAATCTGGAGCAAGTAAGTGAAGCCGATTTTGCCGACCTGGCCAGCTAAAGCGACAGCACCGATGGGGCCGGTTAAAGAATTAAGAAGTGCCGGCTGGGAAAAAGCTTTGGTTACCAGGTCATAAAGACTGGAAAAGGTTAATAAGGTAACCTGGCCGGTAAATTTTGAGGCATCAATTAAACTTTGGCCGAAAGATTGCGCCTGCGAACCAGCGTCAATGACAACCAAGCCCAACGAGCCTTCGCCGGCGGGCGGATTGAGCCGGCCGGTAATCTGAAAATCCAAGGTTTTGCCAGCGCGGTTTATTTTCAAGGTTATAGGCTGGCCTTTGAAACGGCTGGTGAAATCAATAAAATTTTGGCTGGAAAAAGGAGAATTTAAAACATCGTCTTGGTGAATCACCGAAACAATTTCGTCGTTTTTCTGAAGGCCGGAAAGGGCGGCGGGAGAATTGGGAGCTAAATCGCCGATAATAACTAAGGGCTTGCTGCCAATCATGAAAACCAAAACTAGAAAAATCCAACCTAAAATAAAGTTAGCGATAACGCCGCCTGACAAAATGAGCGCCCGACGGCCAACGGGCTGGCGGTCAAAACTTTCTTCGTTGATTTTGTTGAATCCTCCGAAAGGAAGCCAGTTCAAACTGTATTCGGTGTTGCCGAATTTTTTGCCGACAATTTTTGGCGGAAAGCCAAAACCGAACTCCTCCACTTCCACGCCGGAAGCTTTGGCCAACAAAAAATGCCCGAGTTCGTGGGACAGCAAAATTATGGAAAGAAAAATTATGGCTAAAAAGATGGTCATAGTTTATCAAAAGTTTAAATACAAAAATTAAATCTCTTCCAATTCTTTAATTTTTTTATCCAAAATACTTTCAATCTCTTTGTTGGTTGAATCAACGCTCTTCTGGATTTCTTCCTTGAGCTTAAATTTTTGGTCTTCGCTGATTTGTTTGTTGTCAAAAGAAACTCCAACGGCTTTGTTAGTTTCGTCGCGGTGGGTTCTTAACTGGATCTTGAAAGTTTCGCCGATTTTTTTGACGGATTTTACCAGTTCTTGGCGGCGTTCTTGATTTAATTGCGGTAAATTAATCCGAATAAGCTTGCCATCATAATTGGCGGAAAAACCGGCGGCTTCAACGGCTTTCACAACGCCGGGAATAGCGTTTTTGTCCCAAAGAGCAATGTCAATTTCTCGCGGAGGGACAACGCTGATAGAACCGAGCTGTTTAATCAAAAGCTGTTGGCCAAAATAATCAACTTTGAGATTTTCAACCAAAATCGGGCTAGGCCGGTTGCCGCGAACGCCCAGAATTTCTTTTTTTAAACTATCAATTAACGAAGCAGTCTCTTTTTTAAATTTTTCCAGAATTTCCATTTATAAATTAATTTCCTTGTTTAGAACCAGTGCCAACTATAATTCTACCATTATCACCAATGTTTAGACTATTAACCATCCGGCCGGGAACATCTAAAACCACCTGCCAATCTTGGCCGGAATTAACGCTTTTATAAAGTTTGTCGTCGGAAGACAAATAAACTCCGCCTTGGCCGTCGGGCAAAATAGTTTGAATAGGGGTTTTGGAGACAACGGTGCTGAGGTCGGCGCCGAGCAAAGAAGCGGTGTAAGCGGATTGACTAGGCTGCTTTTCTTGCAAAGTAACAAAGTCGCCGCCGTAAACACTGCCAACCCAAGCTGTTTTGGCTTTGGTGGCGACATGGACTTGCGAACCAGTAACGACAATATCAGTTATCGGCGAACCAACGGAGGCTAATAATTTGAAACCCGAATCGGACAAGGAATAGCTTATTAACCGGCCGTCGGAAAGACCGAGATAAAGATTGCCGCCGACAGAATCTATTTTGTAAGCGACGGCGTCTTTGGTGTCAAAAATCTTTTTGAGAGTGAAAAAGCGGTCGTCGGTTTGATAAATTCCGCCTTGGCCGTTTTTGAACAGGGAAACAAAAAAGCGGCCGGGCTTATTGGCGGCAGTTTTGACCTGATAGACCGCGGCTTTGGAAAGCTGGCCTTCAAGGTCGGAATAGTTATACCAATGCGCGCCGTTGTCGCGGCTGATGTAAAAACCTTGGCTCGTGGCGGCGTAGACAAAGGAAGAATTATTACTATCAACATCAAAATCATAAACTGTCGGAGCGGCAGTCCCCGACCAATAAGTTTCGTCAAAAGTGGCGCCGTTGTCTTTGGAAATAAAAACTATCGGTGAAAGCTTATTGGAAGCAAAAGCCTGAAAACCAAAAAAAGCCGCGAACTGCGGTAAGGTATACAGGATAATTCCAATAGCAACGATACAAATTATAAGAGGAAAAGCTTTGTTATCCATTAATTTTTTGCGAAATGGCCTTGAACTGCAATTTCGGATTTAAATTATATCTTTTAATTAATTCTTCGCGTTCCAGAAGCCAGGCTAACTTGGAAGAGTTTTTGAGAAGATTTTTTCGTAAAAATAAAATCTGCTCCTCAAGGTATTCCGGAAGAGATTCCGGGTCGGCTAAATTCTTCTTTTTCGAAGAATCCTCAAGCAATTGAATCGCTCGGCCAATTCTGCCAAAAGATTGCTTAGCTGTCAAGGACAAATCGCTTGAATTAAGCTTGCAATTTTCTTTCAAATATTTTTCAAGAGATTTTTGGCTGAGCCGCGGAAAGTAAACTTTGGCGAATCGGGAAACCAAGGTTTGAGGAAAAACCGAAATTTCATTGGCGATAAAAATAATCAAGGCAAATTGCGGTGGCTCTTCAATAATTTTCAAAAGGGCGTTTTGGGCTTCTGGGGTCAAAGATTGGGCGGAATCAAAAATCGCGGTGCGGCGGCTGGAAGAGAAAGGTCGCTGATAAATGAATTGCTTGAACCGCCGGACGGTTTCAATGCCGATATTTCCTGATTCTTCAGGCAGAAAAAATTCGGCATCAACAAGCGGCTTGTCTTTGGAGGGCGGAACAAATTCGCCGGTTTCCAAAAAATTAACCAAAGCGCCAGCAAAAGTGAATTTCCCAATTTGTGGGTCGCCGAAAAAAAGATAAGATTGGCTTAATTTTTTTTCCGAAACAATTCTTTTGAAATCGGATATTTTTTCTTCCAGGCCGTAAAGCATAAAAATTCAGCTCTGTAATTACGGCAATTACCGTAAAACGATTAAAGCTTGCTCAACAAAGTTCTCTTGTAAACGTCTAAATGCTCGAGAATAACGGCCGTGCCTTTGGCGACGCAATAAAATGGGTCTTCGGCCACATAAGCGGCGACGCCTAAACTTCTCTGGAAAAATTCGTCAATTTGGCGGAGCTGGGCCGTGCCGCCGGAAACGATAATACCTTTTTCCATGATGTCGGCCACGAGCTCGGGAGGCGTGACGTTGAAAACCGATTGGACCGAAGCCGCAATTTCATCAAGATAGGAATCAATGGCTTCAACAATTTCGTTGGAGTTGATAATCATGTCTTTGGGCAAACCGGTAATCAAGTCGCGGCCTCGAACTTGCATAGTTAATTTATTGGAATTGGGTAAAGCGGTGCCGATTTCGATTTTGATTTGTTCGGCGGTGGTTTCGCCGATAGCTAAAGCGTATTTTTTCTTAATATAGTCCATGATGGCCTGGTCAAAATGGTTGCCGGCAACCCGACGGCTGGCGCTGGTAACGATGCCGCCCAAAGAAATAACCGCCGCTTCGGTAGTGCCGCCGCCTAAATTGATAATCATGTTTCCCGAGGAAGAGTTGATAGGAATACTGGCGCCGAGAGCGGCCAACAACGGTTCTTTAACCAGATAAACTTCTTTAGCGCCGGCTTCACGAGCGGCGTTGATGACCGCGCGTTTCTCGGTGGAAGTGATACCAGCGGAAACAGAGATAACAACTTCTGGTTTGAAAACATTGAAACGGCCGATAGCTTTAGAAATAAAATACTGCAACATCATTTTAGTAATGTAGTATTCAGCGATGACGCCGTCTTTGAGCGGGCGGTAAGTGACGATGTCGCCGGGAGTGCGGCCAACCATTTCTTTGGCTTCCGAGCCAACGGCCATTACAAGATTGTTCGGTTTGCTTAAAGCGACAACAGTCGGCTCATTAATAACAAGCCCTTTTCCGGGGACGAAAACTAAAGTGTTGGTTGTTCCTAAATCAATTCCAAGTTTACGGATAATCATTGAAATCAGAATAAAATAAAAAAAACAAAGAAGCAACCCCCGCACCTATAAAAACGGATTTTAAAAAATAAAAAGCCCCTATTTTTAGATAGGGGCAAGAATAACTGACTAAAGTAGCGGGTATATAACTTTTTTACCACGTTCTTTCTTAACAACTACAGCTTTTGCATTTTTAAAATCAGAGCAACATCCCGCCAGATTTTTAACAAGAATTAATTCTTCGTTTCCGTTATTTAAAACGAGATAATCAACATTGTGAGATTTAAACGCTTGCACAACTTCGTAAATTCCGCAATCAAGTTTTTTCGCTTCAATGGCTCTGCCAAAACGCCACTGCACATCTATCCACATAGTAAACCGGCCTAACAGAATCAAAAAAATCCCGAAAAAGATAAAACCCTGAAACGACATTTCGACCATAACGACCTCCTTTTTGCCTTGTTATTTATATTTAAAACAACTGCTAATTTTTAAAGAACCTACCAAAGAATTTAATGTTTATTAACTTTCTGTCAATTTAAGCCGTTTTTCTGACGATGTCTGCTCCCAGTTTTTGGAGGCGTTCGTCAATTTTTTCGTAGCCGCGGTCAATGTGAAACGTTTCGTTTAAAATTGATTCCCCTTCGGCAACCAGAGCGGCGATAATCATGGTCATGCCGGAGCGAACGTCCAAAGCTTTAACTTCGCTACCACGCAAAGGAGTGGGACCAACAATTAAAGCCCGGTGCGGGTCCATAAGAACGGCGTTGGCTCCCATTTTGATAAGTTCGTTGATATAACCCAAGCGGCCTTCGTACATCCACTCGTGAACCAAGCTGACTCCGGAGGCCTGCGTGGCCAAAACCGCCAAAGGCGGAATCTGGTCGGTCATTAATTTCGGATAAAGACCGGATTGGATTTTTGAAGGCTGGTAAGAACCGACGGGTTTTTTAATATGAACGAGATTTTCGCCAGTTTCAAAATTAACCGCCATCATTTTCAATTTTTGCAATCCGGAATCCAGAAATTCCGGGTCAATGTTTTTTATTAAAATGTCGCTTCTGGTAGCCGCAGCCAAAACCGCTAAGCTCATGGCTTCATCAGAATCGGGGATAATAGAATGGCTGGCACCGTGAAGCGATTTGACGCCGCAAACGCGGATGGTGTTGGTGCCAGCACCGTCAATTTTCGCGCCCATTTTAATAAGGAAAGCAATTAAATCCTGAATATGAGGTTCGGTGGCTGCTAATTTAATAATAGTTTCCCCCTCGGCTAAAACGCTGGCCAAAAGAGTGTTTTCGGTCGCAGTGACGCTGATTTCGGAAAGAATAATTTTAGCTCCTTTTAACCGGTTGGATTCAATTTTCAAAAAATGGTCGGGGGTTTCGCTGATATTGGCGCCCAAAGCTTTAAAAGATTCGAGGTGGGCATCTAACGGACGGCTGCCGATAATGTCGCCCCCCGGATAGGGCATGACCACTTTCCCGCACCGGCCGAGAAGAGCGCCGGCAAATAAAATTGAACCGCGGAATTTTCTAACCATTTCGGCAGGCGGAGAGAAAGAATTCAAACCAGAAGCGTTGATAGAAACTCTTTTGCCATGGCGCTCCACTTTAGCTCCCAAACTTATGATAATGTTTAAAGCATTTTCTCCGTCCTGAATTAAAGGAATATTTTCCAAATGACAAACTTCCCCCGTTAAAAGAGTGGCGGCTAAAATCGGTAAAAAAGCGTTTTTGGAACCGCTAACCTCTATTTCCCCTTGCAGAGAACGGCCCCCCTTGATAATAAAGTGTTCCATTTCTATAGTATAATACTAACATAGGTTAAAAATCCAAAATCGCATATAATCATTCTCTAAATCAATAACGAATTTGTCCGCTAAGACAATTAGAGGCAGATTGGCGATTTTATCATTTATGAATCAAAAAACAAGGAAGATAATTCTTTATTGCCTGATTTTCGGATTTTGTCTGGCCGCCGCCGGATTAATCTTGTATTCTTTCGGCTGGTCTTTGGGCAAAACAGCCAACGGGTTTCCTGTTTTTGAAAAAACAGGAGCTATTTTTTTAAAAACTCAGCCGATTGACGCGCTGATTAAAATAAACGGCAAAACTTATGACAGAAAAATTGTTCTTTTGGGAAACAACGGAAGCGAACTAATAAAAGGACTCTCGTCAGGGAATTACCAAGTGGAGGTTTATAAAGAAAATTACGAAAGTTGGGATAAAACAATGACCATTTCGGCCGGCATGATTTCAAGCGCCAGCAACATTTTTCTTTTTCCAAAAGAAGTTAAAACCGAGCCAGTGGCCCAAAAAGACGCCGAAAAAATCTGGCTAACCGATAACCAAAAAGAACAAATTAAAGAAATATTCTATTCTCTGAAACAAAA
>Ga0265342_10000556_pt1 | contig 39445 bp, 39 predicted proteins | sample 4CB327metaG_FD_203125 | JGI IMG/M metagenome (GOLD analysis project Ga0265342, IMG submission 203125) | Rhizosphere microbial communities from Carex aquatilis grown in University of Washington, Seatle, WA, United States - 4-CB3-27 metaG | ecosystem: Host-associated > Plants > Roots >... | reverse complement strand
CAAGAAAGCTTACTTTGTATTCAACCGTCAGTACCGATTGTTCCGGTGCTATCAATGTGCATACCGCGTACCCCCCGGCGTCGTCGGCCAGACTTCCAATCAGCCCGCCATGGAAGTATCCGTGCCGCTGCGCCAGCTGCTCGTGAAAATCGGCGGCGATGATGCAGCGCCCCGGTTCTAGAACCTCAAGGTACGCCCCCACATGGCGCATGAAACCCTGCGTGCCGAACCCAGAGCGGATCCGGAATTCAAAATTTGCATCCTTTGGCTCCAATCTCATCGTCGGCACCATAATCCAAAGAGATGCGTTACGTTCCCGTGCAGTCGCCGCCGAGTTAGCGGGCCGCCGCGCCGACTAGCCCGACGTCAGTGCCAGGGCGTCAGACGCCCGTTCCGGTATACCGACTCCTGCGGCGCACTTTCCCGAGGCCGCACATCGCAACAGATCGAGAGCAGCCTTCCCCGCCGTCATCGCATACCTCGGGTCCTTGTGAATCAGAATGTGGCTGACGGCGCCGTCATAAAGGACGAGCACGGTCTTCGCGAGGAAATCAGGATTTTCGATTTCGTGCGCCTTGAAAAACCGCGCCAACTTTCCCTCGACATCCAACTTGTGGTCCGTCGCTACCGTCAATGCAGGGTGATCCGGAAACCCCGCCAGTTCCGCAGCCAGCCACGTAAACTCGCACCCCTTCCATCTTCGGTCGCGCGCGGAGTTTGCTAGTTCCTGGAAGATCGCCAGCAGCCCTTCCGAGGGTACTCCTGTCGAAGCGTCGAGATACCGGGACCAATGGCCAAGTTGCGAGACGCGCCGGCGCGCAGCCCACCCGGCGATCAGCTGATCCTTGCTCGGATAGTAATTATAGAGCGTGCGCTTCGTAAGAGACGCCTCGGCCGCAATAGCCTCCATCGAGATCTGGTCGAGCCCTGTCGAATAGAACAGCCGGTCGGCAGCCTCGATGATTTGCCGTCGAACCTCGTCCGCCGTTCGTCTGCTCATATGCACGCTTCTCGGACCCAGTCCGGCGATACGGAGCCACCTCCTACGCCAACCTGCCAAGCCGGGATTAGTGAAATTCAAAACACGAGGAATGAAAACTTTTCACGCCTCAACTTCAGGATTTGCTCGTGCTGCCTCCCGGCAACGTCTCGGCTCGCCTAACCAAAAGGAGCGTCAGGAGCGCCCCGCCCGCAGCGACTCCTCCTGCCAGCAGCGTCCCGGCGGCAAACCCGTCCGCGAACGCGGAAGCGCCTATTTGTCGGATGATCGCCTGCAATGCGCTCGGCAGCGCATCCACTTGGGCCGCGAAGTCTCCTGAAATCACGGCTCTGGAGAGCTCCGTGGCCTTTTCCCCGTCGAGCCCAACCGAAAGACCGGCTCCTATGAAACTCTGCGATGCGCCATGTGCCAGCACCGCACCAAATGCAGCTGTCCCTATCAGCAGCCCGACAAATCTCGTTGTTGCCGCTAGTCCACCTGCCATTCCCGCGCGTTGTGCCGGGATCGCACCTTGCATGACCTTCGCGGTCTCGCTGTTGAGGAGTCCGGCAGCCGCGCCCGCCACCAACATGCCTAGTACGAAAGCAGGATACGGCAGCGAGAAGTGAGCCAGTCCCCAAAGCAGCAGGTTGGCAATCAGAGCCACTCCCAATCCGGCGGTGAGCAACGTACGGCCGGAATATCGACGCGCTAGGCCGCCGGCGAGCAGGGGTGTGACGAACATGGGCAAAGCGAACGGCAACATCGCCAGCCCGGCACTGAGTGGGTTGAGATCGAATGCCTTCTGCAGAAATAGCGGCAAGTAGAAGATCATGACCTGCGCACCGCCCGCATAGCCGAGCATCGCGAACACCGATCCAAGGAATGTCGGCTGAGCGAACAGCGATACGTCGACCATGGGTCTCTTCTGAATTCGCTCGACGAACAGAAACGCACCCAGAAACACGGCCGCGCCTCCGAAACGACCGAGGATGGGCGCCGTCGTCCAGCCCAGGGCATTCCCTTCGATGAGCGCCCAGATCAGCAGGAAAAGGCCGCCGCCGAACGTCACGATCCCGGCATAGTCCACACGCTTGGCTTCGTCGTCGCGAGATTCGTCCACAAAGGCCGCGATAGCGGCGAACAACGCGAAGCAGACGGGCAAATTGATAAGGAAGGCCCAGCGCCAGCCCAGAGCATCGGTGACCACGCCGCCGATGATCGGGCCGCTGGTTAGGGAAACTCCCAGGCAGGCGCCCCAGAAGGCGTAGGCCCTCGCGCGCTCGTGGGACGCGAAGGCATGATTGATTATCGCCAGGCCGGCGGTCACCAACAGGCTCGCGCCGACGCCCTGAAGCGCCCTCGCGATGTCCAGCATCAGAGCCGATTGCGCCAAGCCACAGAGACCGGAGGCCGCCGCGAATATAACAAGACCGGCCAGCGTCGCCCGCTTGCGGCCGTGTCGATCGGCGTACGAGCCAGCTCCGAGCAGGAGGGGCGCAAAGCTCAACAGATAGGCGCTGATCACCCATTCCATATGGGCGAAGCTGGCCCCGAGTGTCCGCGCGATGGACGGCAGCGAAACGGCGACTATGTTCGAGTCTAGCATAGACATCGATGTCACGAGGGACGCGGCGATGAGGACGCGGCGTTTCGCGCGCGCCGACTGGGCGTAGGGTACAGAAGCGGCGACCATCAAAGCTCCAACACATAGCGTCAGAAGTTGAAGTTCAGTTGCATATGCAAGCATATCCGCGACCGTTGCATATGCAAGCTATCGTCTGTCTCTGTATCGCGCCGGGGAGGCATGCGCCCGCAGTGGGCTTCGGCGCTTAACCCGGCATGCCGCTTGCATATGCAAGCTATTGGACGACAGACCGTTGCATATGCTAAAGTCCCTTTCGCTGAAATGATGCATCTCAGTCGGAGGCGGGCTTTTGGCAAAGACAAAAACTGGATCCGCCCCGCTTCGCACAGTCAGGACGGATAATGAATGCAATTGCACCGCGTTGAGGAAGGCATCGAGGCGTGTTTCTCAGCTTTATGACGAGGCGCTCGCTTCCTGCGGCCTGCGTGTGACGCAATTGGCGATTCTCAATCAGATCGCCCGGATGGGAACGCCTACGATGGGGGAGCTGGCACGGGCTCTTGTCACAGATCGCGGCGCTTTGGCGCACAACGTAAAGCCGCTCGAACGGGACCGCCTTGTCGAGACCCATCCTGATCCCGCCGATCGGCGCAACAGGCTGATCGCGCTCACGAAAGCAGGTCATAGGAAGATCGTCGATTCTGAACGTGCGTGGGCTCGCGCTCAGCAGCTGTTTGAAACGTCATTTGGTCGAGACGAAGCTGCAGCGTTGCGTCGAGCCCTCGCCCGTATCGCGTCGGATGAGTTCCTGGATGGCTTTCCGAGCAAGAAGCGCCAGGCGGCCGGCTGAAAGCCACGCCCTTTCGGTCGCAGCCATCACGCTCACCGATGGGGACGCCGCGTAGCAACTGTACGAATCGGCAAACCGGCCGAGCGACGTCCTCAGTTGCCGCGCACTACTCACCGGCTGATGAAAATCGTTCAGTTCCCGCCGCCGCATAACCATGTGAAGACGAGGTCCTATCTGTTCAGGCGAACAGAAGAAGCGGACACTGGCGATGATCCAACTTTATTATTGGCCCACTCCCAATGGCCATAAGATAACGATCTTCCTGGAAGAGAGCGGGCTTCCCTATCAGCTTGTGCCGATCGATATCCGAAAGGGGCAGCAGTTTGAGCCGCATTTTCTGCGAATTTCGCCGAACAACAAGATGCCCGCGGTCGTGGACACGGATCCCGGACAGAGCGATGCGCCGATCAGCGTCTTCGAATCGGGAGCGATCCTCGTCTATCTCGCCGAGAAGACCGGGCTCTACTTGCCGCATCGAGGGCCCGCTCGTGTCGATGTGGTGCAATGGCTCTTCTGGCAGATGGGAGGACTGGGGCCAATGGCCGGGCAGACGCACCACTTCCGTGCGTACGCTTCCGAGAAAATCCCTTATGCGATCGATAGGTACGTCAACGAGACTGGAAGGCTCTACGCAGTGCTCGACCGGCGTCTCAATGACCGGCGTTTCGTAGCTGCGGACTATTCGGTAGCGGACATGGCGATCTACCCGTGGATATTTCTCTGGGAACGCCAGGGTCAGACGCTGTCCGACTTTCCGAATGTTGAACGATGGTTCGGCGAGATGGCTGACAGGCCCGCCGTTCAGCGCGCTTACGCTCGCGCGCGAGAATTCGATTCGGGCCCTGTGATCACCGAAGAGACGAAAAAGATCTTGTTCGGGCAATCGGCCGCCACTTTAAAGAGCGCTCTCTCCAGCGCCCGATGAAGCTGGCTGCATCTCAGGTCGACAACCTTCAAGAAACCTGGCGGGAAGCCTCCCCCGAAAATCGCCCATCGGTCGTCGGCATGCGGGTCCGGGCTTTGGAAAGGCCCGAGACGCTGGGGACCCGAGCGGCGACTCCTATGAGAGTTGCGGCAGCGCGACCTGCCACCAACGCGTATTCCGGATCGCGGTGGATCATTATCTGCGTCACCGCACCATCCAGCAACACCATCAGTTGCTTGGCCAATGACTGCGAGTCCGCGACACTGTCCTCGACCAATAGCTGAGTAAACCATCGCTCGAATTCGTGTTTATGCCGCGATGCTATTGCGATTGCAGGATGCCCCGGCAAGCCGGCGAGCTCGGCGGCCGCTCTCGCGAATCCGCACCCCTTCCACTTGGGATCGGACGCAAGTTTCGCTACTTCGGCAAAGATTCCGACGATCCTTTGATCCAAAGTCCCGCTCGATTGATCGAACCAAGACCGGTAACGGCACATGGTCGGGCCGTGTCGACCTTCGAGATAAGCGGCGATCAGCTCGTCTTTGCTGGAGAAATGATAGTAAAGCGTGCGCTTGGTCAGTCCTGCCTTTTCCGCAATCTTATCGACACCGGCGGCCCGTACGCCCTCGCCGTAGAAGAGGGCATCCGCCGCTTCGATGATCCGTTGGCGTGTGTCACGGCCTTTCGGCTTCATTGCATTCAGCATTTCCACGCTCGACTGTAAGCTGCACCTACTGGTGAGTATACCGGCGCTCCCCTGAAGCCGTCTGCTGAGCAAACTTCAACACTGGTTTTATAATTCTCAACTTACGGCGCCCCCGGTTCCACCGCGTTTTCCGATGGCCTCGGGCGACGGTGTATACAGGCTAGTATAAGAAATTCGCCGTCTGTCGCGGCTAAGCTCCACCGGTTCTGTGGAGGGTTCTTCAATGTCATCTGCCGTTAAGCAGCCGGGGCGGCTTCCGTTGCGCACGGTCGCCATCTTGGTGCTAGCCGCCTCGATAATTTCGTTGAGCATGGGCCTGCGTCAGAGCCTTGGCCTCTTCTTGCCTCCGCTGAATCGAGAGCTCGCGATCTCGGCCTCGACATTTGGCTTTGCGATGGCCTTGCAAAATATCGTTTGGGGCATAGGGCAGCCGATCGTTGGAATTTTCGGGGATCGTTATGGAGCCCGCCCGGTCCTTTTGATAAGCGCCCTGATTTATGCGGCGGGACTTCTTCTCATGGTATGGACTGGAGGAGCCTCGACCCTCGGTCTCGATGGGGGCTTGGGCGTCCTGGTCGGACTCGGTGTGGCCGGCACTGGCTATGGAGTTCTGATCGGTTCTGTATCGCGCGCCGTCCCCCCGGAAAAACGAAACAAGGTCGTCGGACTGGTATCGGCTGCGGGGTCGCTAGCCACCTTCGTGCTGGCTCCGCTCGGGCAGTATCTCATCGGCGGATTCGGATGGCAGACCGCTCTCGTGGTCTTCGCAGGCTTCGCCATCCTGATGGGCTTGCTGGCTGTGTGCCTGGGGCGTGAGGCTGCCGCGACCGATCCGGAAGCCAACAAGGGGTCGGCGGACATCGCGCTTGGCCAAGCGCTTCGCAACGCGGTCAATCATCGGGGCTTCATGTCAATGACCGTGGCGTTCTTCGCCTGCGGCTTTCAGCTCATGTTCATCACCACTCACCTCGCGCAATTTCTCGCCATATGTGGCGTGGCATCCAGCGTCAGCGCAACCGCCATTGGTGTGATCGGCCTGAGCAACGCAGCCGGGTCGTATCTCTTCGGCACCCTCGCCGGCAGGTACAGCCCGAAGCGCCTTCTGGCGTCCATTTATCTCCTTAGGACGGCGGCCATTGTTTCGTTCGTGTCCGCTCCAGTTACCCCGACCACTACCATTCTCTTCGCCGCCGCAATGGGCTTTCTCTGGCTCGGAGTCGTGCCGCTGGTAAGCGCCCTGATTCGGAAGCTCTTCGGCCTGCGCTATTTCAACACGCTCTTCGGAGTGGCTTTCTTCAGTCATCAAGTGGGTGGCTTCCTCGGAGCGTGGCTCGGGGGGGTGACGTTCGACCTGACCGGCTCTTATTCGCTCGCGTGGATGGGGATGGTGGGAGTGGGCCTCACCGCCGCGGCGATCCAGTGGATGATGGATGATCGCGCTATTCCAGGCGCGCCGGCCCGTCAGGACATGGTGCCCCAGCCCTCACCGGCATGACCGGACGAATTTTCTCCCGTAGGGCATGAGAAATCGAATGAAATACATGAGCGTTTCCGATCACGAGCTCGCGGCTGCAAAAAGGTTGGCGCCGGCGGCCTTCGACTATTATGCGGGTGGCGCGCTGGACGAACGGGCTATCGCCGAAAACGCGGTGGCGTTGGCTCGAATGAAGCTCTGCAACCGAGCCCTGTCGGGAGTGCGCGATCCGGACACCAGATCCGACCTTCTGGGTTCAAGTCTCTCGATGCCGGTCATCGTAGCTCCGACCGCGTTCCAAGGCATGGCCCACCCGGAAGGCGAGGTCGCGACGGCTCGCGCTGCTGCGAAGGCCGGAACTGTAATGGTCCTCAGCACCACCTCGACGCGATCGATCGAGGATGTTTGTGCTGTAGCTGATGCACGGGTCTGGTTTCAGCTTTACATGTTCAAGGACGAAGGCATCAACCGCGAGCTCGTTCGACGCGCGGAATCTGCCGGTTGTCGGGCGATCGTGCTGACCGTCGACGTCCCCGCTTGGGGCCGTCGCGAGCGCGATATGAAAAATAAATTCGGACTTCCACCCGGGATGGTGATCCACTCGCTTCTGATCCCGGGGCGGTCGGACTTCTATGACGGAAGCTACCAGGACGACTTGGGTTCGTTCATCAATGAGCGATTCAAGTTCGATCTGAGCTGGCGTGATCTGGACTGGCTACTGAAGATCACAAAGCTCCCCGTGATCCTGAAGGGCGTGATGCACCCCCAGGATGCGGCGACGGCGGTCTCGGCGGGTTCGTCCGGCGTCATCGTGTCCAACCACGGAGGCCGCCAGCTCGACGATGCTCCGAGTACCATCGAAGCACTTTCGCCTGTGGTCGAACGGGTAAACGGGACCATCCCTGTGATCGTGGACGGCGGCTTCCGTCGAGGGGGCGATGTCGTCAAAGCGATGGCGGTCGGCGCCGATGCGGTCGGCATTGGCCGGCCCATTCTCTGGGGGCTCGCTTCTATGGGCGAGGAAGGGGTGACTGCCGTCCTCGAAACGTTGCGCGCCGAACTGAGAAATTCCATGTCGTTGTGCGGCTGCCCGCGGATTTCCGACATCTCGCGAGGCGTTCTGTGGTCTCCGCTGGCAGACGGAAATGTCACACCATGAAGCGTTCGATCGAGGGAGGATGCGCCTGCGGAGCGGTCCGTTATCGGATCGAAAGCGATCCGATAAGCATGCTGAAGTGCCACTGTCGGGATTGCCAGCGGGCAAGCGGCGGAGGTTACAGTACGTTCCTGGGCTTCCATAAAGACTTCGTTCACGTTCGGGGAAAGCCTCGCTTTCATCGCACGAAGGGCGAGTCCGGGCAGTCGGTCGAACGCGGTTTTTGCGGAGACTGCGGCAACCCGGTGATTTCGAAGGTACAGCGATTGCCCGACTTTATGCTTGTGCAGGCCGCCAGCCTCGACGATCCCAGCATGTTCAATCCATCGATGGAACTCTTCGTGGGAAGCGCATGGCCTTGGGATGTCTTGCATCCCGATACGAAGAAGTTTTCCAAGGGTCGGTCCTGAGACAGATCCGATCTTGCTAAGCCGTCGCAGCCGCGATCGCTTCGTCGCGCTTGGAGAACGTCAGAATGAAGCCCGCGGCCAGCAGGCAAAGCGCGCCCGAGGCCACGAATGCTGCCAAATAGGAACCAAGGTCCATGCGTAACGCGCCTGCCGCGAAGGCTGCGGCGGCGCCTCCCAGTTGATGTATGGCCATGAGCCATCCGACCATGACCCCCGCTCGTTCCGCCCCGAACGCATCTGTCGTAAGGCGAATGGTCGGCGGAATCGTCGCGGTCCAGTCCAGCCCGTAGAACACCGAGACCATCGACAGCTCATAAAAAGAGTCGAACGCGAAAGGCATATACAGCAGCGACAGTCCGCGCAGTCCGTAGTAGGCGAGAAGCAATACGCGGGCGTCCACGCGGTCACTCAGCCAACCCGATGCGGTCGCGCCGAGGAAATTGAAGATGGCGATGCCGGCGAGCAGGCCTGCACCGGCCACCTCGGTGATGCCGTGATCGACGCAAGCGGGTATGAGGTGGGTTCCGACGAGGCCGTTCGTGGAAGCGCCGCAGATGAAGAGTGTGCCGCCGAGTATCCAAAAGTTCTTGGACCGCATCGCCTGCCGGAGCGCGCCGAAAGCGACAAGCACCGCACTTTTGGCAGTTGATTTCACTGCAGGAGCTTGGACCTGGCACTCGCCATAACGCGCCAGCCCGAGATCCGAGGGCTTGTCACGCATCCACAGGAGAACGGCCGGCAGCAGTCCGATCGCGGCGCCGGCGATCGCAAGCGTCATCCATCGCCAGCCGTGGTTGGCGGTCAGCACCGCAAAGAGCGGGAGGAAGACGAGTTGGCCCGCGGCTGCAGCCGACGTCAACAGTCCGAGCACGAGGCCGCGCCGCGAGGCGAACCAGCGCGTCGCGACCGTCGCCGCCAGCACGTTCGCCGTCATGCCCGTGCCGGCGCCGACGATTCCCCAGAGCGCCACCAGTTGCCAGGAATGCCGCATGGTCGCCGTGAGGAGCACGGCGGCCGTGATGGAGACAAGTGCGAGCACGACGGTGCGGCGCAGTCCGAGAGTCTCCATGAGAGCACCCGCGAACGGGCCTATCATTCCATAACACGTGATGTTCGCGGCGACGCCCAGCGAAATGGTCGTACGAGACCAGTGGAATTCGGATTCGAGCGGAACGACCAGAATCCCCGAGCTTCCCCGTATTCCGCCGGCGACCACCAAGATCACGAACGTTACGGCTGCGACGACCCAAGCATAGTGGAAATCATTCGTCCCGGCCTTACGGTGCCGGTACGGCCCATAGGATTCCGGTTTTCGGGAAAGGGGCACGATTGATTCCTGCCGAATTGGGCCCCTTCGCATACCGCATCGGCCCCACGCTCATCGAGACGAATTCTTTCATTCGCCGGTGCATCGGTTTCAGCACAGCCTGCGTCGCCGGGCGCGCCGGGTGAGAACTATTCGCCGACGGCGATTACGAAGCCTGCGACCACGGTGAGAATCACGAGGGGCACCAAAGCCAACGGCAGCGTCCGTATCAAGATGGCCTTCTCGTCCTGGCCTGCAGGTCCAGAGACCAGAGATACCCTCACGGGGGACACCATTGTCAATGCGGCTGCTGCGACGTTCTGGATTGTGGCAGCCCACAGAACTGTGGGGCCGTGAGGCGCCAAGGCGACTTGCGCGGACATTAGGAGGCCGTTCGCGACGCTGCTTGCGCTGGTCATGTACCCGAACAGACCGCCCATCATCGGCACGCTGATCAGGGCATCGCGGCCGAAGATTTCCTTGAGACCGCCGGCCAATCCTCCGGCGATACCGGACGAGCCCAGGATTTGGGCCATGCCGAGGAAGAGCACAATGGCGACGACGCTCCTCCTTCCAGCGGAAAGGGCGGCCAAAATCCGGTCACCCAAGACAATCCCATCTCTCCGGGAAAGCCATAGACCGGAGCCGATCGCGAACAGCCAGGTCGCGGGATGCAGGAGCGGGAAATACGTCGCGCCCCCCGGGAACGGAGCGACCGCAAAGGAAATGGCGGCGTGTCTGAGCGAAGGAACCGATCGGAACAGCGACAGCGCCGCGATGAGAGCAATGAATGGCCATATGATCGGAAGCGCCGCGCGCAATCTTCCCCCCGAGATATTCTCGGTCAAGAGAAACTCCAGCGCGATCAGCGGCGCAATGGCTGCCATTCCTGCCACCTCCGGTCCAAAAAACCAGCTGAAGAAGGCGAGCGATGCGGAAATGGCTATCGCATAGAGAATCTCGCGAGCGGCGTCATAGGGGGTACCGGAAATCCCGGCCTTGGCCGTGATCCGCCAGAAAAGGCACAGCCACCCCAGGAGCAGAGGCAAGGTGAGAGCGGCACTGAAGAGCCCGAGCGTGTTTGCGTCCACCGCCGAGAATTGAGCGCCCACCATCGTGCCGTTTGCGAACGCGCCCCAAGGCACCAGGCTTTGACTGAAGAACCCAAGTACCAGCGCGTCCGCCCGTTTGAGCGAGAGCCGCGCTAGCGTCGGCGAGATCGCCAGCTGACCCACGCCGAAGCCGGTCGCGCATTCGGTGAAGGTGCCAGTTAGGAAGCATGCTCCGAACGCGCTTCTCCGGCGGTTTCGAACTCCGCCGTGCCCACCGACCGTTCCTCGGCCGCTCGATTCGTAGACCGCCTCTCGGAAGAACAGCCCGCCGACAAGAACGGCCCCCACCAGGACCCCGAGCCATGTGCCCTTCAAAGCGGCCCCGGCCAGGTCTGAAACGCCGAACCCGATCGGCGCGCTCGCAAGAGAAACGATTGCGGTCACGAGCAAGCATATCGCTCCCGCTCCTGCCGAACTCACACTTCTTGATACGAGCATACCAACGGCAAGGAAAAGCGGTGATGCCCACAGCACGTACTGCATGTCAGAAGAACTTACATCTCAATAGTGACCCGCGGATGCCGTCGCGCCTCAACGCGCAGGGCAAACGAAATTGACTTCCGCTGTCATGAAAATTATTCACGTTGCCGCACACGCCAGTTTGCTATTCGAGACGATCTCAAGATTATTGTCGAGGTTACAATGGCGACGGTGCTTCCCCTCGTGTCCGCGGCAACTGCCGCGCTGATTGTTCTACTGCAGACTGTTCTCATGCTCGCCGTCGTTCGCTTGAGGCGCCAAAATCGCGTGAGCCTGGGGGATGGAAGCAATCCTGCGCTGCAGACCGCGATCAGACGCCATGCCAATCTGGCCGAAAACGGCGGGCTTTTCATAGCAGCCATCTCTTTGCTGGAAATGCTCGGCGCGGAGAGATATCAGGTCGGCATCCTTTGCGGCGTGTTCCTGATCGGCCGCGTCTTGCACGCCGGAGCCATCGGCAAGCCGTCGCTTATGAAGCTCAGGATCGCCGGTATCGCGCTGACCGCATTCAGCGGCTTCGGACTCTCGATACGCCTGATCCTGAAGTTGGCCTCCCTAGCCTAGCGGTCTAAAGCGTCAACTGGTGCGGCTAGAGCACCTCGGACTGCGGAGGAAGAGGTTAACCAAACCTATCTGCGGCCCATAAAAAGGCGGCGCGCCCCGAAGGACAATCTCAGCACTGGAGAACTACCTTCCCGGATCGCGGGGGCCCCGGCTTTGGCCGTGCAGGATGTTGAAAGTGTACGAAGAAAGTTCCAATGGGGAAGACGAGCGGCTGGCGGCTCTACTCCGGTTCGAAATTCTCGATAGTGAGCCCGAGGAGGCGTTCGACAGGATCACGCGGCTGACGAGGGCGGTCCTTCAGATGCCCATGTCGCTCGTGAACCTGGTGGACAAGGACCGACAGTACTTCCTTTCCCGGCAGGGGGTCGATGAGAGGGAGGTCCCCCGCCGGGACAACTCCTTCTGTGTCCATGCCATAAGGCAGGCCGAGCCTCTTGTCGTTCAGGACACCCTGAAAGATCCGCGGTTCGTCGAGAACCCGCGTGTTATCGGGAAACCGAACGTCCGCTGTTATGTGGGCGTTCCTCTGCGGTCGCGCGAAGGCCACAACATCGGCACCCTCTGCTCGATGGATACCAAGCCGCGGCAGTTCACCGCCGAGCAGGTAGAAATCTTGAGAGGGTTCGCCCAACTGGTGGTGGACGAACTTGAGCTTCGGCTCCAGGCCAACGTCGATCCGTTGACCGGGACGCTGACGCGTCGATGCTTCGACCGCGAGATGAAACGCGCGATTGACTCAGCCAAGCGAAACGGCCGCGACCTGAGCGTCGCGCTGGTCGACATCGACCATTTCAAGCAGGTTAACGACAGCTATGGCCACAGCACAGGTGACTTCGCTCTCCAGCGTGTGGCTGCGGTCCTGAAATCTGAGCTGAACGACTCGGAGTTTATTGGACGGCTGGGCGGCGAAGAATTCGCAATCCTGCTTCCCGATGCGAATGCGACTTCGGCAATGAGGTTCGCGGAGCATCTCCGCAAATCTGTCGCTGAGCTTGTTCTGAAGACCTCGGGTGGTACGATTGCGGTGACCGTCAGCATCGGCGTGGCCACATTCGACGCCGAAGAGACCGCCGCCAACCTTCTGGAACGCGCCGACGCTGCCACCTATAGGGCGAAGGCTGCTGGGCGCAATCGAACGATCGCCGCTTGCCCCCCGCAGGCCAGATCCGGCGCGGCGGCGTGATCTGCAGCCGCGGACCGAGGCCTCGCTGGACGTATCTTTCGTGTTGACGGGATCGGCAGGCGATCGTCGGACCGGAGTTCAGTCGGCGCGAGCGCGCCTCGGCCAACTTTCCAGCGCCCTTGCTATGAAGGCGCTCTTCGCCGCTCTGTACTCGTCCATCGGCCGGCCATCCCAATCGGCCTTGAGCTGATTATAGGCCATGCGCAGGTCGGGGTCCGACCGGAGCATTTGCGCAAATCCTTCGAAATGCTCGTATCGCAATCCGTCGATGGTCAACTGTACGCTAACGTCGAACTCGGATTGGACGTGGTAGCCTTGGAACTGCCCGTCGGATAACTGGCGTCGATTCCGGCTGAAAAGGGAATCGAGGAGTTTCCGCGCTTCGGCGAACCTCGGGGGCGAGACCCTCGCAATGATGTCGATATCTTCCTTGCCGATGATGCCTCGAACCGAGGTGCTGCCTATTTCCGAGACTGAAGCGAAGGGGACCGACCTTTTGACCAACCCGAGGATACGGTCGCACTCGGCTCGTAGGAGCCGGTTGTCGATCCTTCTGACCTTGAAGTCTTCCATGGCCCGCCTCTGCCACTACAAGACCAGCGCCGCACATGCCCGGTGGATTCGCGAGACGGCTTGTTCGAGAACCGCGCGCGATACGCCGAAGCTTGCCCGGACGTAGGGAGAAAGACCGAAATCCCCACCTGCGCCTACGGCGACGCCGGCCTGATCGAGCAGATAGTCCGCGAACTTCCGGTCGGTATCGATCCGGACGCCGTCCGGTCCTGACCTTCCTAGAGCGCCGGCGCACGAGACGAGAAGGTAGAACGTACCCTGCGGCGGGGTGCAGGCGAGCCCGAAACAGCCGTTGATTCGCGACACAATGTAGGACCGGTTTTCGGCCAGGACCGATATCTGCTCGGCGACCAGATCCTGAGGGCCTGACAAGGCAGCCACAGCTGCTGCCTGGCTCATCGACGAGGCGCATGAAGTCGTCTGAGATTGGATCTTCGCCATTGCCCGTATCAGATGCCTTGGGCCGCCTGCGTATCCAAGCCGGAAGCCCATCATCGCGTACGATTTCGCAACCCCTCCGACCACCAAGGTTCTGGACTTCAGCAGAGGCTCGACGGCTGCGATGGCATGCGAAAGCGAACCGTCAAAAACGATGTCCTCGTAGAGAGTGTCTTCGAGAATCCAGACGCTGGGATATTCGAGCAGCACCTTTGCAAGGTCTGCGAGCTCGGCCCGAGAATAGACCGCGCCGGAAGGGTTGACTGGATTGTTCAAGATCAACCAACGGGTTCGAGCGCCGATCGCGGACCGCAAGGCCTCCGGCCTCAGTTTGAATCCTTCGTTCTGGGAACACGCGACCACGACGGGGGCCGCACCGGCGAGTCTGGCTTGATTGAGATATTGAGACCAATAAGGCGCAGGAATGAGCACTTCGTCTCCTGCGGAAACGGTCGCAAATAGCGCCTCGAACACGGCTTGCGTGGATCCATTGCAAACCATCACTTCATCGTTGCCGTAGCGGAGTCCGTTACGCCGCTCGAACTTACGACGCACTTCGGCCTTCAGCTCGGGCGTTCCGTCGACATTCGTGTATTTCGTTTGCCCCTGCAATGCGGCGCGATGCATGGCTTTGATCACGTGGTCCGCGGTGGCAAATTCAAGGTCGCCAGACGAGAGATCGAATATTTCTCTTCCGCTCGTACGGAGCTCCTGCACCTTGCGGCGCATGAGCGAAGCCGGCGATCCAGCGAGGCTGTTCATTCGTTGGGCGAGTGGAATACTAACCATTGCTATTGAGGGTCCTATCTCGGGACGAGGCTGATCCGCATCGACGGACCCAAACTGAAGATGGCGAGTAGATTTCGTATGGGGAGGGAAACATCGGACAGCCGTTACCGATGTGTCGATATTGACTCGTTAGCGAGCGAGCCATGTGGCGTCACAGACGCCAAAAGGGCTTGCTGTATTCCCCCATCGCGTCGCAACGCGAAATGCCGATGTCCTTCAACTGTTTGTCTGAGAAGGCCATCAGCATGCGACGCTTGCGTCTGCGGTCTCGCCATACTTCTAGTCTAAGCCAGAGAGCCGAAAGCGCGCCCGTGCGCTTGGCGCGTTCACCTCGCAAGGCGTCTGCTTCGGGACCCGCGCGTAATTTCATGCGTACGCGTTTCGCGTAACTGCAGCGTAGGGGCAACGGACTTATTTTTCGTTTCGGTTGAAACCCGCTCAACTGTTGCAAGATGAGATTTTTAGAACTGCCGGTGAGAATTCTTCAGCCGCAACGGCTCCGCCTGTCGGTAGACTCCCTGTTTGGGAACCCACATGACCTATCGGCTGCCACCATTGAATTGCTTGCGGCTCTTCGAGGCGGCCGCGCGTCATCAAAGTTTTAAAAAGGCAGCTGCAGAACTGCGAGTGACCTCCGGAGCGGTGAGCCACGGAATCCGAACCTTGGAGGAATGGCTCGGGGTGCGGCTGTTTCTCCGAACCGGAAGAGGCATGAATCTGACGGGCGCCGGGCTCAAGTATCTGCCCTCGGTTAGATCAGGTCTGGAAATGCTGTCCAGTGCGGCAGGGAAAATCCCCGGACGCCCTTCGGGTAACCGGCTCTCCATAAGTGCGCCGCCGACCTTCGCGACTCGGATCATCCTTCCCCGCCTTTCTGCGTTTTCGTCGCTGCACCCTTCGATGCGGGTGACGATCACCACGGAGCGGCGCCATGTGGAATTTCCCCGCGACGGCGTCGACATCGCCATTCGCATGGGGAGGCACGCTTGGCCAGGCTTTTCCTGTACCCGGCTTTCGAACGAGACCTTGGTCCCCGTTTGCTCACCGAAGTTGAAGGCGTCCCTCGGCGCCACCGTACCGCCCTTCGGCGCGCCGCTCGTACACCTGACCTCCGCCTCTGAAGATTGGGAAACCTGGTCCAAAAAGGCGGATGTGAGTGTGCTTGAGACGCGTCCGGGAATAAAGGTCGACACCATACAATTGGCCTTGGACGCGGCATCCGAAGGATTGGGTATCGCCCTCGGCCGAAGGCCGATCGTCGATCCGGACATCGAATGCGGAAGGCTCGTCACGCTAGGCCTGCCGGAGGTCGAATCCGCGGTCGGCTATTGGCTGATCTTCGTGGAAGACGATATCAAGCGCGCGGAAATTTCGCAATTTTCCGATTGGATAGTTGCCGAACTTCGAAAGAACATTGCGCGACGTCCCGGCGCGGCAAAAGCAGTGGAGCGACCGTATCGACCGACGAACCGAATGTCGCGAAGACATCTTTAGTTTTGATCGATGATATCTGCCACGCTGATTGATAGCGATGCGTTGAAAGCTACCGGGCATCCCTCAGCGTTCTGGCTCCATCGCGCGTCCGCCTATACAATACCGTAAAGGAGTCGGCGGACATGGCTTTCAGGCTTCCACCTCTGAACTCGCTGCGCGTGTTCGAAGCGGCTGCGCGGCATAAGAGCTTTCGGCAAGCCGCGGAAGAGCTCAACATCACGGCGAGCGCCGTCAGCCACGCGATGCAGACTCTAGAGGACTGGCTCGGAGTAGACCTGTTCTATCGCGAGACTCGTGGTCTGCGCCTCACTCCCGCCGGAGAGGCGTACTTGCCGCTCATCTCCGACGCTCTCGCGATGCTCGCCAAGGCTACCGAGCAACTTCCCGGACGAAAAGGGACGGGCAAGCTGGTCGTGAGCAGCGCGCCGACTTTCGCGAACAGATTTCTACTGCCCCGATTGGGCGATTTCACCGCGCGTCACCCCGACGTGCAGGTCACTCTCGACACCTCGCCGAAGATTCTCGACCTGCCACTCGAAGGTGTCGACGTAGGCATCCGGATGGCGTTGGAAGCTTCTCGCGCTGCTCACTGGACCGAGCTCACGAAAGAGTTTCTCCTGCCCGTGTGCGGGCCTACGCTGAAGGCGAAGCTTGACGCCTGCCCTCCGGAAGAGATTTTCGAAAGGTTTCCCCTGATCCATGTGACGGCAATCGCATCGGATTGGACGGAATGGTTCGAATTGAGCGGAATTGCAGCTCCCGAGAGCCTCGACGACGGGCTGCGTGTGGATACGATGCAGATGGCATTCGACGCCGCCGCGCAGGGTTTTGGATTGGCGATCGGGAGAAGGCCGCTTATCGACGAGGATTTGTCCGCGGGCCGGTTGGTGCCCGTTGCGGAGCGAGTTCTGCCGAGCGGGCGCAGTTATTGGTTCGTCACCGCGGATACGAATTTTGAAAAGCCTGAAGTCAAAGTTTTCAGAAAGTGGCTGCTGTCGCAGTTTGCGAGCGTCAACTCGGTCGCCCGACTCGCGCCTCCTTCGGCGCGCCGCTTCCCCACCCCCATGATGTCGGGTGCCGGCTGAGCGGGACTGTCACGTCCCTCCATTTTATCACGGCCATGGATCGCCGTGACGGAACCCGCCTTCACGATCGAGATTTATCTCCAGATCGTATCGCGACAGGCCGATGTCCCTTAGATCGCGTTCCGACATGCTATGAAGATCTGCCGGGTCCCGCTTCACGCGCAGCCTTTTCGCAATGGAGATCAAGATCGTCTTCAGGTTGCTAAGGAAGACCATCGACACGGGCCCGCGATTTATAATTTATTCTTGAGCGAAAGATTGCCCGAACGCCGGACCTGATGGCCTTGGCAATCTGGAGGGCCCTCGCCCGTCTGACGTTGACAATGAACGCCGATCTGTCGCTCGGATCACCGTACGGGCCCGCGAAACTATCTGCGTGCGCTTCTCCGTCGACCATCGCTTTACGATCGAATGTCGCCATGCCGGACATGTGCGCGTGGGCGGCACCGTCGGCAAGCGATGTTTGTTCATCGAACGCTGCGCGGAATTCATGCCCTTTACCGCTTCGCGGTCGAAAGAAAGCCCGCCGCCACCGGCATCAATTTGGTAGGGCGAGTTGTGGCTAACCGGGCGGAAGCGCGAGCGAATGCGTGCACTTTCGAAACCCGGGCCAACGGCGCTAAGCCGCCGCGTCGGACCTGAATTCCGTTCATCTCGCCTGAAATGGAATTCCCTAGATCGAAAGTGATCTTGCAGCCATCTAGGTGTCTTGGCTGGAGCACATCGCATGGCACATATCGGTCGGCTATCCGCAAGGCCACTTGGCGCAAATTTCGGCTTGGTTTCGATCATCGTTGCCGGCGCAACGGTCATGTCGGTTGCCATGGGCATCCGCCAAAGCTTCGGCCTATTTCTTGGTCCGTTCACCATCGAGACCGGAGTGTCCTATTCCTATTTCGCCTTCACGATCGCCCTTCACAATCTCGTATGGGGTTTGGCGCAACCGTTCGCCGGCGCGGCCGCTGATAGTTACGGCACGACACCGGTGATGGTCGGAGGCGGAATCATCTTCTCAGCCGGGTTGGCAATGACAGCTGCCTTCCACAGCCAACTTGGGACGCTCATCGGCCTCGGCGTTCTGGTTGGTCTCGGACTGTCCGCGACGACATTCGGCGTCGTATTGTCGTCAGTGGGACGGGCGGTTTCGGTCTCAAGGCGGACCAGCATTATGGGGCTGACCAGCGCGTTCGGCTCTATCGGCCAGGCGGTGCTGGTTCCTGTGGCGCAGTACGCGATCGACCGATCCGGCGCGGCGACTTCGATGCTCTGGCTCGGCCTGATCATGCTTGCGGCGAGCCCGTTGGGACTCGTCTTTCTGACCGCCGAACGGAAGGCGCAGGACGCGACCACAGCTGCACTTTCCGGCAGCAATATAAGCGTGCGGGAAGCCCTTTACGAGGCATGCACCCACAGGGGCTACGCGCTGCTCACTCTGGGATTCTTCACGTGCGGGTTTCAGCTCGCGTTCATCAACACGCATCTGCCCGGCTACGTTACGACATGCCACCTGCCTGCGACGGTGGGCGCGGCTGCACTCACGGTATTCGCACTCTCGAACGCTGTGGGTAGTTGGGTTTGCGGAGCCTTGGGCGCCCGGTACCGGCCGCAATTCGTGCTTGCATGGATCTACGTGCTGCGGACCGCCGCGATCGCGGCGCTGCTTTTGTTGCCTAAGACGGGTTTTGTCGTCATCGCGTTCGCCGCGTTCACCGGCTTCATCGCATTGGGCACCGTACCTCTTACGAGCGGCCTGATCTCCCGTATCTTCGGTGTGCAGAACCTCGGGCTCCTGTTCGGCGTCTGCTTTCTGAGCCACCAGGTCGGGTCGTTCTTCGGTGCCTGGCTCGGAAGCGTCGTGTTCTCCGCCACGGGATCTTACGACAGCGTCTGGATCTTCACGGGTGTCGCCGGACTGTTCGCCGCGCTACTGCACGTACCCATCAAGGACTCGGCGGTCCCGCGTCTTGCTCGGGCATGACGGAATCGATCCGGTTTGATCCGAGTCCCAGCGGCGACCCTAACGAAGGCCGGACAAAGTCATTTCTACCCGGACGCTCAAGCCGTAGATGCCGGCCGGCAGGAAGCCCGCCTTGTTGGCGATTCTGATCATGCCTTTGTTTTCGCTGAGAATGACTCCCGCCAGGCACCGGACGCCGTCGCTGCGGGCGTTCGAGATGGCCGACTGAAGCAGACGGGTGCCGACGCCCCGCCTCTTGAGGTCGGAACGGACCAGCAGAGCCACTTCCGCCTCCGATCGCGATACTCTCGCACGATGGGAGATCCCCGCCATATCTCCAGCAAGATCCACGACCCAACCGACCTCCGATGCATCTCCGACGCCGAAGAACCTTCTCAAGGTGGTCTCGTCGCTCGTGTTCAGTTGGCCGCCGAATCTCATCCGGATGTCATCGCGTCCGATGCGCACTGCGAAGCGGCGGATAAGCCGCCAGAGATCATCGGTCATTGTGCGAGAACTATTCACGCGACAGCGGGAGAACTCGCGTTCGCATGTTATGGGGCGATCGAAAATGGGCGTACGCAATCCGGCTCTCCACGTCGCTTCTTGCCCGATAAATAGAAAACGCGCGGATGCCTTGCACGCGCGGACTACTCACCTCCGCTTGAGCCAGCTTCAAAAGGACAGGGTGCCTGCGTGCCATTGAACTGCGAAGGATCGGTATTGAGCATTAGTCACTTGCCGCTCCTGAGAGCAGTCCGTATCGCCTTGGGCACAGCGGAGGATGGAGGGAAGCCATGGATGAAGCGGGACCGATTGGTTTCATCGGCCTGGGGCTCATGGGCGAGCCTATGGCCGCGAATCTCCTGAAGGCCGGCGTCCGGCTTGTCGTCTGGAACAGGTCCCTACCCAAACTCGCCGTGCTGGCGAGAGCGGGCGCTGCGCCGGTGGACAAGCCGGCCCGCGTGTTCGAACGGTGCGGCACCGTCATCATGATGTTGCGCAATGCTTCAGCGATGGACGAAGCTCTCGCGCGAGATACATCCGAATTTAGTTATCGCATCGGCGGCCGTCTCGTCATAAGCATGGCCACGACCGAGCCCGGGTATTCAAAGAAGCTCGGCGAGGATATCCGCGCTGCCGGCGGCCGGTACGTCGAAGCGCCGGTGTCCGGCTCGCGCAGGCCGGCGGAAGACGGGCAGCTTGCCGCGATGCTCGCGGGGGACGCTGCCGATGTGTCGGAGGCCGCCCGGATCATAGGACCGATGTGCAAAAGTGCGATAGCATGCGGACCCGTGCCAAACGCTCTCTACATGAAGCTCGCGGTCAATCTCTTCATGATAAGCATGGTCACTGGCTTGGTCGAAGCGACCCAGTTTGCGCAACGGCACGGGCTGGACATGGAAACGTTTTCGGGGGTTCTTAACTCGTCCCCCATGGCGAACGACGTCATGCGGGTCAAGCTGGCGAAACTCCTCGCCCTCGACTTCGCGGCGCAGGCGAGCATCGCCAACGTTCTTGAGAATGTCCGGCTGATCGTCGATGCGGGCCGCGACGCCGCCGTCGCATCGCCGATCATCGGGGTTTGTAGTGAGCTCTATGGCGAGGCCCAAGAGCAGGGATTGGGCGATGAGGACATGGTTGCGGTCTTGCGTGCGATCGAGCGGCGCACTGCCGCGGTTCGTAACTAGCCGCCCTTTATCGTCGAGCGGCCGCAGGTGTCAGCCTGGCTCAGCGCGCACCTTGTGCTCCGCGCGACTTCGTAGTCGCTAAGCAAACGTCCATTCTTCGGCGCTGGCGCCCGCGAGAGACTGTACGCGGGTCTCGTCCGCCGCAAGTTCCGCGGCAGACCCGGAGTAGGCCACTTCGCCGTCGTCGAGAACGTATGCGTAGTCGGATATTTCGAGGCTCATGCGTGCGTTCTGTTCGACGAGCAGGACGGACATTCCTTCCGACCGCATCCGGGTGACGATCCCGAAGACCTCCTTCACGATCAGAGGTGCCAACCCCTGCGACGGTTCGTCGAGGATGAGAAGTTGCGGGTTTAGAAGCAGGGCTCTCGCAATCGACAGCATCTCCTGCTCGCCCCCGGACAATTGCGCGCCGAGGTTGGACCGCCGCTCTTGCAGACGGGGGAAGAGCTTGTAGATTCGGCCGATATTCCACGGGCCGGGCCGGTCGATCGGTACTTTGAGATTCTCTTCGACGGTCAGGTTCGAGAAGATCTTGCGTCCTTCCGGTACGTATCCGACGCCGCAAGCGGCCACACGATAAGGGGGCCAGCCGGTCGTATCCTTGCCAAATATTTGGACCCTACCCTTACGCGGCGGGCTCAGGCCCATGAGACTTCTGAGCGTCGTCGTCTTGCCGGCCCCGTTTCTTCCGAGCAACGCAGTAACGTGCCCGCGGGCCACCTCAAGGTCGACGCCGCGGAGAATATGGCTCTTCCCGTAGAAGGTCTGCAGACGTTCTGCCCGCAATGCCGGCGGCGTCATTCTGTTTTACCCAAATAAGCGGCCTGCACGACCTCGTTCGAGGCGATTTCCTTGGGGGACCCCTCCGCCAGCAGCTTACCCCGGTCGAGCACCGTTATCCTGTCCGCGAGGTTGAAGACGACGCGCATGTCGTGCTCGATCAGGACGATGGTCAGCTTCGCGTCCCTGTGCAGCCGCCGGATGAGCTGCGCGATGGCATATGTCTCCTGATCGCCCATGCCCGCCGTCGGCTCGTCGAGCAGCACAAGTCTGGGATTCAGGGCGAGCGCCATCATGATCTCTGTCGCACGCTGGTCACCGTGGCTGAGTTCGCCCGCCAGCCGGTCGGCTCTTGCATCGAGGTTCCCCGTCCCGAGTAGGTCCAGCACGCGCTGATCAATTAGCTCCTGAATCGCTGCGGGAGCCCGAGGTGAAAACTTGAGTCCCGCGGCTAATTCGACCGGTATGAGCAGGTTTTCCCGCACTGTAAGCTCGGGAAATATCTCGGTGATCTGGAACGTGCGTGCCATCCCGAGGCCGACTCGTGTCGCTGGCTTCGTGCCGGTCACGTCCTGCCCGTCGAAGATGATTGATCCTGCGGTCGGGCTCAGCAGTCCGCTTATGAGATTGAAGAACGTCGTCTTCCCGGCTCCGTTCGGGCCGATGACCGCGCGCAGTTCGCCGGTCTCCACCGCCATGGACACCTCGTCCACCGCGAGCAGGCTCCCGAAGCTCCTCGAAGCGCTTCTGATCTCAAGCAGACTCATGGGAGCTCCGCCTCCGCAGCAGGCCGAGAAGGCCCCTCGGAAAGAACAGGACGACCAGCACGAAAAAGAGTCCGACGAAGGACATCCAGTTTTCGGTCTTGCTCGAAACGTAGTCCTGCAGGACGACGAAGACTGCGGCGCCGACCAGCGGGCCCCAGAACGACCGCATCCCGCCAAGGACGGCCATGATCACGAAGCTCCCCGAGAGGTCCCACCGCAATACCCTCGGATCGACGAAGTTATTGAGGAGCGCGAAGAGCGAGCCGGCGATGCTGACGAAGAGTGAAGAGATGACGAACGAGAACCACATGTGCCGTTCTACGTCGATTCCCAGGAAGCGTGCGCGCCTCTCGTTTTCCCGGATGGCTACCAACGTCCGCCCGAATGGAGACCGTATCAGGGCGGCCATGGCCGCCGCCGCCGCAAGGAACACCACCAGGACCAGATAGTAGAAGCTCTTGTCGCCGGCGAGGATGTCCAGCTTGGCGATGCCGAAATCCAGCGGGACGCGCCGCCAGCCGGTCAGGCCATCGTCCCCGCCCGTAACCGAATTCCACCGGAAGGCGATGAAATAGAAGACCTGACCGAACGCGATCGTCACCATCGCGAAGTACACGCCGCGCAGGTGGACGATGAGACGCCCGACAAGCGCTGCGGCCAGAGTCCCGGCGCAGGTCCCCACCGCGATCGCCGAGACTGTGCCCGTGCCGAGATACTTGATTGCCATCCCGACCCCGTAGGCTCCCAATCCGAAGTACGCGGCGTGCCCGAACGAAAGCACGCCTGTAAACCCCAAGAGGAAATTAAGCGCCATGGCCGCGAGGCCCAGGACCAAGATGCGCGTGCTCAGCTCTGTGTAGCCGCCGAAAAGCGGCATCCAGTACGGCATCGCGAGAAGGATCAGACAGACCGTCACGGTCGGCCAAAACCGTCGGGCAGCATTGATCATACCCGACCTTCCTCCCCCAGTAGACCGCGCGGCCGAACGAGGAGGACGATCGCCATGATGACGTAGATGACCGCTTCCGTCCCCGACGGCGCGAACACCGCGGTGACGCCTGAGGCGACGCCGATCAGAAGCCCTCCAAGCAGCGTTCCCGGCAGACTACCCAAGCCTCCGACGATGATGGCGACGAAGCTCGGCATGATAAGAGATGCGCCGATTGTGGGCTGAAGGCCGAGCATTCCGGCAGCAAGCACACCGGCGATGCCGGCGAGATAGATTCCCAGCCCGAAGTTGACGTTCCGGAGAATGCGCACGTTGACGCCCAGCACGGAAACCGTTTCGAGATCGAGCGTCCCTGCCCGGATTCTCATCCCGAGCCGCGTGTATTTCAGGAGCGCGAAGAGGCCGGCCACTGCCGCCGCCACCAATGCAACCATAAAGAGCCGATATCCCGTCAGGAAGAAGAGACCGGGGCTCAGGGAATAGTTGAGCCACGAGGGCACTTCGTAGGGCAGACTCCGTGCGCCCCAAATGTACCGTGTGGCGTCCTCCAGGATGTATGCGAGTCCGAATGTCAGCAGGAGGCTGTAGAGGGGATCGCGTCCGTAGAGGCGCCTGATGAGGACCTTCTCCAGGAGGAGGCCGATTAGGGCGGTAAGCACCGGCGCGAGAACGAGACCACCCCAAAAGCCGACGTACGGTACCAGCGTGAAGGCGATGTAGCCGCCAAGCGCCAAGAACCCGCCGTGGGCGAAGTTGATGACGCCGCTGAGGTTGAGGATGAGAGACAGACCCAGCGCCATCAGCGCATAGAACGCGCCGACGATGAGCCCATTGAATACGTTGAATAGGACCAGCTGTGTCATGCGCGGTTTCGGACAGGCTCTCCGCCGCGCCACGTCGAGCGGCCCGACCGCCGCAAATGCGGCGACCGCCTCTCGTTCGGGCGCAGGTTCGCGGCGGCGTTATGAGGGGAGTTTCATGACGCAGCCGGTTTCCGAGACCGGGGGCGCCGCATCTTCGCCTTTGACGAACGAGTCCACAACGAAGAGATCTTCGGGGTCGGCGCTGCCCTTGGCCTGTGCGTGCCCGACGAAAAGTGTCGGCATCAGTTGGTTGTCGCCCTCTCGGAAGAACGGCTGGTTCGGCATGAGGGCGATTTCCGGAGGAAGCTTCATCCCCCGCAGCGCCTTTGCCATCGCAGGAGTTTCCAGAGACTTGGCCCCGTTTGCTGCAAGCGCGCAGCTCCACGCGGATGCGAACCCGAACCAGGTCCGTGCCGTGGGCACTTTGCCACCTGACTTCTTTCGGACATCGGCCACGAAGTCGGCGACATGCGGCGTGTTGGGCTGATTCCAGTACCATTCGAAGACCCAGCTTCCGACGCGCGCTTCGGGCGGCAGTCCGGTGAGCACTTCGAGCTCTTGTTGCGCCCCGGCAAGGTGGAAGCGCTTATCCAGACCGAACTGGACGGCTTGCTTGAGCACGTTGACCATGTCGTCGCCTGCGTGGAGCAGGATGATCACGTCCGGATTGGCGGCCTGGGCCTTGATCAGATACGAGGAGAAATCCGTGGTGCCCAAGGGGCTGAGGTCGGCACCCACCTCGGTTCCACCGAATTTTTTCAGGCTCGCTTGGAAGCCCTGCTGCAGTGTGTGGCCGAACGCATAGTCCGGCGTGATGAAATACCACTTCTTGCCGTACTTATCGAAAAGAAGTTTTGAGATCGAGTTGGTTTCCATCCGCGTCGTGTTGCAGACGCGGAAGACGTTCCAATGGCAATCGGTGCCCGTCACCGCGTCCGTGTGCCCGCCCGGCACGATTAACAGTTTGCCCTTCTCGGCGGCAACCTGGCCCATCGCCAGCGCGAGCGCGGAATTCACGTTCCCCAGGAGAAAGTCGATTTTGTCGCGGTCGATCATCTTCCGCGCCTTCTGAACCGCGGTTCCTGCATCTCCACTGGTGGAGTCCTCGACGAGGAGCTCCACCTTCCGTCCGAGAATTCCGCCCTTCGCATTGATCTGCTCGACCGCCAGTCGCGCACCGATCACTTCGTTCGCACCGAGGGCCGCATACGTTCCGGTGAGCGGATTATCCATCCCAATGCGGACCGCTTCCTCGCCCAAAGCCGGGACGATGAAGGGGGCACCCAATTGCGCCACTCCCGCCATGGCTGCTGACTTCAGGATCGTTCGACGATCGATACTTTTTGAATTGTTCATCGTTGCTTTGCCCCTTCCCCGTTAGTCGAAGGATCTGATGCCCCGACCCTTGTTTCGAATTTTTCACGCACTCCGTGCCGGTCTCGTCTCGCTTGCTGAGCAACCGAGCCACCGCCGACGTCCGCCCTTGGCGTCGGAACGCGTCATGTGGTCACCGACCAAAGCGCGACCGATCGCAGGCTCGGAAGCGAAAATTTCTAACTTCCAGGTGAGAGGTCTTGACTGCGCGATGGCCACACGCCGGGGTGCATGCGACGCCGCGTCCGCATCCGGCGTCCCGGCAAACGAAGCAAACTCAATGCAGATTGAATCTTATTCACTCGGCGCTGCCGCGCATCTCGGCAATTGTCTGGCCGCCTAGCCGCGCCGGTCGGATCCGCACGAAAAAATGCGGACGTTTCCATCCGGCGTCCACCCAATCCGACAATGGATGGAGAAGGTCGATGAAAAGTGTCGTCATCAAAGCAGCCGTAGCTTTCGGCGCATTCGCGCTGGCGGCCACCTCGAACGCTGCGGAAATAAGGATCGGTGTCGCTGAAGCCTTGTCCGGCGGTGCCGGCCAGTACGGTATCGCGATACGAAACGGCTTTCAGCTTGCGGCGGATGAGATCAATGCGGCCGGAGGCATCAAGGGAAACAGGATCGCGCTCGTCATCGAGGACGAGCAGGGCAAGAAAGAGGAGGCGATCAACGTTTTCAAGAAGCTCATCGTACAAGATCGGGTGCTGATGATCTTCGGCCCCACACTGTCGAATTCGGCGCAGGCGTCGTTTCCCATCGCCCAAGCGAGCAAGGTCGTCGCCTTCGGCACGTCTACGACCGCGGACGGCATTACGGCGATCGGCAATTACGTCTTTCGGAACGCGCTTACCGAAGCCGACGTGGTACCCGTGACGATCAAAGTCGCCGCCAAAAAGACCGGCTTCAAGAACGTGGCAGTGTTCTACGGGAATGACGACGTCTTCACGAAGAGCGGCTACGACAACTTCCGGAAGGCGCTCGCAGACCAGAAGATCCCCGTCACGGCGACGGAGACTTTCGCCAAGGGCGACGTCGATTTCAAGGCGCAGCTCACCAAGATCAAGGCGACCTCCCCAGACGCCCTGGTGCTGTCGGCGCTAATCGCCGAAGGCGCGCCGATACTCGTTCAAGCGCGACAATTGGGCATCAAGATTCCGGTCGTCGGCGGAAACGGGATGAATTCGGTCAAGGTTTTCGATCTCGCCAAGGGCGCGTCCGACGGGCTTTGGATCGGAAGCCCATGGTCGATCGAAAACCCCATCCCCGCGAACCAGAAGTTCGTTACGGCATACCAGGCGAAGTTTTCCAATCCGCCGGATCAGTTCGCGGCGCAGGCCTACGACGCGATGTACATCGTCGCGGCAGCCCTGGGAAAGGTGAAGCTTTCGGGAGATCTCGCCGCAGACCGTTCCGCCCTTCGCGACGCGCTGCCGAGCGTCACCCACGACGGCGTCACGGGTCCTTTCGTCTTCCGCCAGGCCGTCGACAGGAGCGGAAAGCCCGCCGGATACGATGGAAAGCAGGAGTCGATCGTGAGCGTCACTAAAGACGGCAAGTACGTGATCCAAAAATAGGGCTTCGCGGGGGCCCTCCTCCCGCCACCTTGGGCGCGGCGCCTCTTACCGGACGCGCCGCGCCCGTTTCATAGGAGCCCAGCCGTGCTCGAACAACAGCTCGTCAATGCCCTCACGCTCGGTTGCGTCTACGCGCTGTTCGCGCTCGGATTCACGCTGGTGTTCGGAGTTCTGGGCGTCATCAATCTCTCCCACGGAGCGGTGTTCATGGTGGGTGCCTACGCCGCTCTGCAGACGATCACCCGGCTGCATTTGCCGATCTGGGGGGCCACCGCCGCCGCAATCGTCGCGAGCGGTTCTGTAGGCCTGATCGTCGACGTCTTGGTGTTGAAGCCGCTTCGCCGGCGCGGTTCTCCGCATCTCATTCCCATGATCGCGACGATCGGCGTTGCTATCGCGCTCAACAGCACATCGCAGGGCGTGTTCGGCCCTGAGAACCTCCGATTTCCGTATGGAACGATACCCGAGGCCGCGGTCGAGATAGCCGGACTCTATGTCACGGTGCTGGATCTGGCGATCATCTTCACTTCTTTCGCACTGATGGTCGCGCTCAAGGCCGCCATCGGAAGCACCCGATTGGGCCGCGCGCTGCGCGCGATAGCTGAATCTCCAAAGGCGGCTCGGCTCCTCGGGATCAACGTGGAAATGCTCTTTCATCTCACCGCGTTCGTCGCAGCCGCCCTCGGAGGTGTCGCGGGCATGATGATCGGACTCTATTCGAATGCCGTCTTTCCCCTGATGGGCCAACCAATGCTTCTCAAAGGCGTGGCCGTCGTCATTCTCGGCGGAATGGGCGACATTCGCGGCGCCATGCTTGGTGGCCTTTTTCTGGGCTTCGCGGAGGTGCTTTCGGTAGCCTACATCGGGTCGACCATGCGGGACGCAGTGGCATTCGGCCTTCTCTTTCTGATCCTCCTCGTCCGTCCGCAAGGTCTTTTCGGCACGGTCGTCGAGCGGAAGGCCTAGGCATCGCGATGGAGTGGTTTGCGTATTTTTGGGCGATCTATGGCAACCTCGTCCTGACGGTCGGCATCAACTCGCTGCTCGCGCTTTCGATCTACCTGACGATTTCGTGCGGCGTGCTGACGCTTGCGAATGCGGCGTTCATGGGCATCGGCGCATACATGTCGGCATTGCTGACGATGAGCGGAGGCGTTCCGTTCGCCGCCGCCTTGGCCGCCGGCATGCTTGCGCCGGCCGTGGTGGCATTCGCGATGGCAGGCCCCACTCTCCGTCTTTCGGGCGTTTACCTCGCCATGGCCACGCTCGCCTTCGGAGAGGTCGTGCGCGTGGGGATACTCAACGCGGAGGGCCTGACCGGAGGAGCTCTGGGGCTCAATGGAATTCCGCAGTCGACCGAATGGTGGCACGTGGCGGCTGCATTGGTCGTGACGATGTTCGCTCTGCAGCGAATCCGGCGGTCGAAAGTGGGCCGGGCATTCGAGGCGATCAAGGAGGATGAAACGGCCGCCGCGCTGATGGGGATCGACGTCGCCGGATACCGGATGCTGGCTTTCGTTTTGGGCGCGGCGCTCGCCGGGTTGGCCGGGGGGCTGAACGCTCATCTGACTTTCTTTATCGGCCCGAACGAATTCGGATTCGAGCGCAGCGTCGACATCCTCACGATGGCGATCCTCGGCGGAACGGGGAGCATTGCGGGGCCTATTGTCGGGAGCGCGATCCTGACCCTATTGCCCGAGATCCTTCGGGGACTGGCGAACTATCGGCTGCTGTTCAACGGGCTGCTGCTGGTAACCATCGTTCTCCTCCTACCGAGAGGGGTCTGGGACACGGCCCGCACGTACTTGGTCCGAGCTCGGCCTCTTCGGGACCAGAAGGACCGGACGCGATGCTGAAGATCTCGAACGTCTCGAAGCGATTCGGCGGTCTACACGTGCTTCAGGACGTGAGCATCGATGTGCCGGAGGGTCGGATATTCGGCCTGATCGGCCCGAACGGTGCTGGCAAGACGACGGTCTTCAACCTCATAACCGGGCTGATCGAGCCGTCTGCGGGTCGCTTGGAATTCGATGGGGCGCCTCTGGTCGGCGAAAAGCCTCATCGCATCGCGGGACTCGGAATCTCCAGGACCTTCCAGAATATCCGGCTGTTCAAGGAGATGACGCTGCTGGAAAACGTCGTCGTCGGCATGCACCGGCATCTGACGTACGGGCCGCTCGATATCTTGTTCGGTCTGGCTCGGTTCGCTGCGGCTGAGCGGCGGTCGCGGGAGCGGGCATTCGAACTCCTTTCCTGGCTGCGGCTGGACGGTAAGGCAAACGACCTCGCCGAGAATCTGTCGTACGGCGAACAGCGTAAGCTTGAGCTCGCGCGTGCCCTCGCATCCTCCCCGAAGCTGCTGCTCCTCGACGAGCCCGTCGCTGGCATGAACGCGCAGGAGAAGATCGATCTTATGGAAGAGATCACGAACATAAAGGCGCGGGGCTACACGATCTTCCTGATCGAACACGACATGCATTTCGTGATGGGCCTGTGCGAACGCATCGCTGTTCTCAACTTCGGACGCATCATTGCCGAAGGTGCTCCAGTGGATGTCAGGACGGACCCTCGGGTGATCGAAGCATATCTGGGTCGCGATGAGGATCACTCCGCCGCGCCGGGAGCCTGCGCATGAGCTTGCTGGAGATCAGGGGATTGGAGGTCTCGTACGGGCACGTCGAGGCCGTGAAGGGAATCGACTTCGATCTGCGTGAGGGAAGAATCACTTCGCTCGTCGGCGCAAATGGAGCGGGAAAGTCGACCACGCTGCTCGCCCTTTCCGGCCTCGTTCCGAAGAAGGCTGGTTCGGTCCGGTTCGAGGGACGCGAGATCGGAACGATGGGGCCGCACGAACTCGTACGTCGGGGCCTGATTCAGGTCGCGGAAGGCCGAGCGATCCTCACCACCATGACGATTCGAGAGAATTTGGAACTCGGCGCCTACGTGCGCCGCGACAGGGCGCAGATCCGAAGCGATCTGGAAGCCGTTCTCGGCCGTTTTCCCGTTCTGTCCGAGCGGCTCGACCGTTTGGCGGGCAACCTCTCGGGGGGCGAGCAGCAGATGCTCGCGATCGGGAGGGCATTGATGGGCCGGCCTCGTGTCCTATTGCTCGACGAGCCGTCGATGGGACTTGCTCCCCTGATGGTTCAACAGATCTTTCGCACATTGTCCGAGCTCAACCGCCAAGGGCTCACGATCTTCCTTGTCGAGCAGAATGTCAGGCAGGCTCTGAAGATTTCGGAGCACGGCTATGTGCTGGAGACGGGGCGCATCGTCTTGGACGGTTCAGGCCCCAGCCTGCTCGGCGACCCGCGTGTGCTCGAAGCGTACTTGGGCACATCAGGCGGAGTGCGCCCATCGTCGTCGACGACGGACCGCCCCGATCGTTAGGCCGATGCCAGAGGTCGATGGCCTGTCTTCGACATCATCGTTCGGTAGTAGTCGCGCACACGCGCGGGAAATTCGAGTTCCTTGACGACCGCCGCCGACCGAAGCATCGGCAGCACACGGATGTCGTCGAAGGATAGAGTGCCGTTTATGGCATCCGCACTTTCGATCATCCCGTCGAGTTCACGCAGCTCCGGCATCAGGGCTGCGATGTGTTCGCGTGTCTCCGCACGCCTTTGTGCGAGATCCCCCAATACATTTTTCTTTCTCGCCGCAAAATGCTGGCGCGCGGACGGTGTCGCGAGTTCCGGAAGCCCGATCAACGGGTATCTGGGCCAAGTGAGCGGGCTGAGCTTCGGAGCCGTTCTACCGGTCCACCGCGCCACCTCCGGGCGCTCTTCCCCGACAAGCAGCGGGCGGCCCATGCATTCGAGGTGGCGCACAATGTCCATGCTTTCGAGCCGCGTCGATCCATCGTCTTCGACGAGTATCGGTACTTGGCGTTTCCCCACGAGACGCATCATCGTCTCCGTATCGTCTTCGAGAACGACTGTTTCCTCCAAGGGGATATTCTTCAGTGCGGCCAGCATCCGGACGCGAAAGCAAAGGAAGCAATGCTCGAAGATGTACAGCCGCATGCGTGACCCCCGTAATGCCTATGTTGACGGCGTCGCGTCGGACTGCGGCAACTGCCTCCGCCCAAGGCGGACGGACGGCGCGCGATGACCGATGATTCCGCGGGGCCTCCAGATCATGACGATCACCATGGCAGCCCCGAACACTAGCATCCGGAGCTCGGCGAAGCCTCGGGCGAATTCGGGCAGCGCGACAACGATAAATGCCGCCACTACGACGCCGACCTGACTGCCCATCCCGCCGAGAACGACGATCGCGAGCACCAACGCCGATTCCATGAAGGTGAAGCTCTCCGGGGATATGAACCCTTGGCGCGTAGCGAAGAACACGCCGGCAAGTCCGCCGAATGCCGCTCCGGTCGCGAATGCCGACAGTTTCACCGACGTAGGATTCAAGCCGAGCGAGCGGCACGCGATTTCGTCCTCACGTAGCGCTTCCCATGCGCGTCCGATGGGCAGTCGGCGCAATCGTGAAGAAATCCCGGCCACGAACAGGACAAGGGCGAGGATCAGGTAGTAGAGGAAGACGATGCGGTGCTGAGGCGAAAAAGATAGGCCGAAGACCTGGTGGAACGGCGTAGCACCGCCGACCTGTGTCCGGGAGAACGGCGCGCCAAAGAAAGTCGGTCTCGGAATGCTGGCGATGCCGTTCGGGCCGCCCGTGACGTTGACCCAGTTGATGAGCACGATGCGGATGATCTCCCCGAAGCCCAGCGTCACGATGGCGAGGTAGTCTCCCCGAAGGCGAAGTACCGGGAAGCCCAGAAGGAGGCCGAGAAATGCGGCGAGCACCGCCGCTATCGGGAGGCACGCCCAGAAGGAGAAGTCGTGCTGGGTAGACAGGAGTGCGAATGCGTATGCTCCGATGGCGTAGAAGGCCACGTATCCGAGATCGAGAAGCCCCGCCAGCCCGACGACGATATTCAGGCCGAGGCCGAGCATCGAATAGATGAGCACGGTCGTCGCGAGGTCGACGACGTAGCGGTCGGCAAAAGGAAGGCTCGGAAGGAGGACACCGAACGAAAGGAGCGCGATCCCTATCGCTCTGGTGGAGAAGGAGAACCGCAACTTCGAGAGGGTGCGCGTCGATTTCGCCTCGACCCAAGGATAGGCCCATGCGAACGCGAGGCGTCCGAGAAATGCGACCAGACCTGCTCCGACGACCCAGTCGAAGCGGTATTCGATTGTCAGGCCTCCGCCCGAAGCTTCCTTCAGATGAAAGCCAACCAGAGGTATCGCGAGGCCGACGATCAGTAGTCCGGCGATCGATGCTTCGCGCAGCGGCCGGCCTTCACTGGCCGGCCGAATAGCGGCTTCTTCTGTCGCTGTCACGGCAGCAGTCGTATCTTATAGTGGTTTGTACGTGCCATTCTGCCAGACGTAGAAGATGTACTGCTTTCCCTTCGGATCGCCCTTCTCGTCGAAGGACATCTCACCGATGACGGTCTGGAAGGTGCCCTTGTGGATAGCGGCGGACACTTTATCCGCATCGGTGGTCTTCGCCGTCGCCGCAGCCTGAGCCCATATTTGCACCGCCGCGTAGGTGTAGAGAGTGTAGCCTTCGGGCTCGAAGCCATCCTTGCGGAATTTTTCGACAATTTTCGAGGCGGCCGGAATGTTGCGCGGGTCGGGACTGAATGTCATCAGCGTTCCGGCGCCGGCCTCGCCGGCGATCGACCAGAATTCCTGGGTGACCGTGGCGTCGCCCGAAATCAACTGCGCCGCCAATCCCGCGAGCCGCATCTGTCGCGCGATCTGTCCGGATTCCGTGTGGTAGCCGCCGTAGTAGAGGACGTCCACACGCATGCTCTTCAGCCTCGTGACGAGAGCCGAGTAGTCGCGCTCGCCGGCGGTGATGGCCTCGTAAAGGACTTCGTTGGTTCCTGCGGCGTTGAGAGCCTTCTTCGTTTCGTCAGCCAACCCCTTCCCGTATGCGGTCTTGTCGTGGACGATGGCGATGCGTTTGCCGGCAAAATGCGCCGCGACATACGCCCCCGCGATCGCGCCCTGCTGATCATCGCGCCCGCAGACGCGGAAGACGGTCGGAAGATGCCGTTCCGTCAGAAGCGGATTGGTCGAACCGGGCGAGATCTGCACGATCCCGGCATCGGAGTACACGTCCGACGCCGGTATCGAGGAGCCCGAGCAATAGTGGCCGGCGACGAATACCGCCTTGTGATTAACGAAACTGTTCGCCGCCGAGACGGCCTGCTTCGGGTCGCAGGCGTCGTCGCCGACGACGAGCGTCAGCTTTTGGCCCAACACACCGCCGGCCGCGTTGATATCGGCGACCGCTGCCTCGGCGCCGCGCTTCAGCTGATCGCCGAAGCTCGCATAGCTGCCGGTGATCGGCGCGCCGACGCCTATGATGATTTCCGCCTGCGACTGAAGCGGCATCAACGCGAAAGCCAAACCCAATGCCAGATATCGAATGCGCATGACCAGCCCTCCGTTGCCGTTGCTAGACCTTCTCCTCTTCGCTCTGTCCGAGAAGTCCGGCAGGGCGAAACAGAAGGATCAAAATGAGGATTCCGAAAACCGCGACGTCCTTGTACTGTATGTCTGAATAGGCGGACCAAAGCGCCTCGATCACGCCGATCAGCATTCCGCCCAGCATCGCCCCGGCAAGCGAGCCGATGCCGCCGAGAACCGCGGCGGTGAACGCCTTCAATCCGGCGGCAAAGCCAATGAAGAAATCGATCGAGCCGTAGTAGACGGTGTATAGAAGGCCGGCGACGGCGGCGAGCGCGGCGCCCATGACGAATGTGAGCGAGATGGTGCGGTCGACATCGACGCCGAGAAGTTCGGCCATTATGCGATTCTGCTCGCACGCGCGCTGGGTGCGGCCGAAGGCGGTCTTCCCGACCACGAAGGTGACCACGGCCATGAGAGTGACCGTTGCCCCGATGACAAGTATCTGAGCGGCGGAGATGCCGATCTCCTGACCACCGATCGCGCCAAGCGAGACGCGGCCCGTGAGCATAGGAGGCAGCGGCTTTACGCGGGCGCCTTGGAGCGACTGCACAAGATTCTGGATGAAGATCGACATGCCTATCGCCGAGATAAGCGGCGCCAAGCGGAACGAAGCCCTCAATCGGCGATAGGCAATCCGCTCGATCGCGTAGCCCCAAAGGCCCGTGAAGGCAGCGGTCAATACCAGAGCGATCAATAGAGCGACGGGGACGGACGCGATGCCCAGATGGGCGAGCGTTAGCAGCGCGATGAGGGACCCAAACGCGCCGACCATGAAAACTTCGCCGTGCGCGAAGTTGATCATGCCGATGATGCCGTAGACCATCGTGTAGCCGATGGCGATCAGCCCATACATCGACCCGAGCGTAAGTCCGTTGATCATCTGATCGACGAAATAACTTACGTCGTCGGCCCGTACGAATGTGGAGATGAACGAGAGCATCAAGGGATGCGGCACCGCGTCGTATGCCCGGCGTCGCCGGCACGGCGACGCGTCAAATCGTTTCAGCCGGCCCTTGCGGCCGCAATTGAGGATTGCTCGCCCGCGGATGAGAACATTTCAGTGATCTCACCTGCTGCTGCGGCTTTGCGGCGCCTGACGAGCTGCGAGAGTGGCACGCGGTCTCGCTCGGCCGCGGTCACTACACGGCCTGCTGCGAAGCCGCAGGCGGGCAAATGCTCGTCCCTTCCCGGCGCTTTGGTCTAAGTCACCGTTGTCCTAGATTCGCAGCCGCGCGAAATCCCTTACGAGGGGGGTACGCCAAACCCCGTTACGGAGAAGAGCGCCATGCGAATCACCGAGGTGCAGGAGCGCACAGTCACGCTCTCTCGTTATTCCGACCGCAGCATCGCATCCGGCAGACTGACGACGAGCCTGATTGCGGTCGTGACCGACGTGGTCCGCGGCGGAAGACCTATCGTCGGCCTGGGCTTCGCATCGGTCGGGCGTTTCGGTCAATGTGGATTGCTGCGAGAGCGTTTCATCCCCCGCATACTGGCTGCACCGGACGAAGCCTTTCGGCACTCCTCTGAGAATAATATCGACCCGTTCCGTGTCTGGAATGTCATGATGGCTGGCGAAAAAGCCGGGGGGCATGGCGAGAGATGCGTCGCCGTCGGAGCCGTCGATATGGCGCTCTGGGATGCGTCGGCAAAGATATCCGACGAGCCCTTGCACGTGCATCTTCGACGCCGGCTGGGCCGACGCGAGACTGGACCGCGGCGTGTTCCGGTATACGGGGCTGGCGGGTATCCGTATCCGAATGAGGATCTATTTCGTCTTTCGGACGAGATTCGCCGCTTCAGGGAGGTCGGGTTTGAACGAGTGAAGATCAAAGTCGGAGCGTCCAGTCTCGACGCGGATCTACGCCGGATCGACTTGGCCGTCGCGGGGATGGGTTCGAGCGAGAAAGTCGCCATCGACGCGATGAACTCGTATTCGGCCGAGACAGCTGAGCTCGCCGGAACTGCTTTCGGCAAGATGAACCTGTGGTGGTTTGAAGATTTTTGCGACCCCCTGGACTTCGATACTCATCGGCGCATGGCAGGTATGTATCCTGGTGCTTTGGCAACCGGCGAGGCTCTGTTCTCTTTGGCGGAGGCCAAGCTACTGCAAAGCTATGGAGGATTGCGGCAAGGCAAGGACGTGCTCGTCTTCGACCCGGTCCATTGTTATGGACTGCCTGGCTTCATGGAGATTTTAAACTATTTAGTGTCCCGGGGTTGGCCGCGCTCGGCCTTTTGGCCTCACGGTGGCCACCTGTTTTGTCTCCATCTCGTTGCGGCATTGGATCTGGGCGGAGCCGAGGTAAATCCATTCGGCTTCCAACCGTTCTGCGGACTCCCATCATCGCTCCTTGGAGGCCTTGGTTTTGCCGAGCTTCCGGAAGCACCTGGAATTGGGTTCGAGCTCAGAGCTGATACGCGTTCCGCATATAAAACTGCATTTCCCGGTCTGCTCGACGACAGAGTGCGGTGATAGGGACTGGCCCGCGCACCGGTCTGCCTCCGCGCGCTTGAGATTGCAGTGTAGCCGCGTCGGCAATGCAGACGTCCCTTGCAGAACGATGGTGCATGCGCTCGAATACTCGCGACTGCTTCTCGCGCGAAGTTGCGGTAAGAACTCGTCGCCCCGGAGTCAGGAGATCCGATGCCGACTTATCGCCTGCATTACTTCCCCGAGTCGGGAAACAGTTACAAATTGGCCCTGATGCTTACACTCTGCGGTCAGACCTTCGAACCAATCTGGACGGATTTTGGGTCCGGGATCACGCGCACGCCGGAGTGGCGGAGCGCGGTGAACTCCATGGGCGAGCTTCCCGTGTTGGAGGTTGATGGAGAGCGACTCACCCAGACCGCGCCAATACTTCTGCGGCTGGCCAACCGTTACTGCCGTTACGGAGGCCGGACCGAACAGGAGAAATTCGACGTTCTGCGCTGGCTGTTCTGGGATAACCACAAATTGACCGGTTACATGGCGACCTACCGCTATAATCGGACCTTCGTGCCCAATCCTGAGCCGCATGTGCTCACCTTCTTCCGCAAGCGGATCGACGACTTCCTCGCGATACTTGAGGGGCACCTACGGGAGAATTTGTTCGCAGTAGGCTCTGGTCCGACCGTGGCGGACTTTTCGATGATGGCCTACCTGTCGTTTCCTTCCGACGAGACGGGCTATCATTGGGCCGACAGTCACCCTGCGATCCACGCATGGCTCGAACGGCTGGCAGACATTCCTGGGTGGCGCTCGGCTTATGAGTTGCTCCCCGGTAAGCGCCTGACCCATTATTCTTGATGGCGGCGACGGACCTTTCGGCCTCGTCTCTCCTCCCCCCCGAGCGGAAATGGACGAATGCCGGCGGAGTCAAGCGGCACGCGCTGGCGCCGCCCCGTACAAGTTATCGCTCGACAGAATCGACCTTGCTTTGAGGCTTGCCGACGAGCGCAAATTCGCCATGCCGCCCCGAACCGGCTGCGAATCTCGCAACCCCTTCCGCTCCTTCGGCCGCGAACGTACCCGAACAATTGTACCACTCCCGCCGAATCGCGTCGGCTTCCGGCAACCCGTACTGATTGAAAACCGATCGACGATCGGCGTCGTAGCGCCCGTTGCGGGAATTGCGCAATTTCGCGGGCTAGGGCTTCTGCCGCCGAGCGCGCTTCTCCCTTCGCTACGACTTTCGAGCACAGTCCAATGCTGAGACATTCCTGTGCTTCGACCTTGCGGCCGGTCATGATGAGCTCCAGCGCTCGCCCGTGGCCGATCAGCCGAGGAAGACGGACGGTTCCGCCGTCGGTAAGCGGCACGCCCCAACGCCGGTTGAAGACGCCCATATAGGAGCCTTCGGCCATCACTCGGATATCCGCCCACAGCGCCAGCTCCATGCCACCGCCGACGGCGGGGCCCTCGATGGCCGCCACGACTGGCTTGCTCAAACGCAGCCGCGTCGGTCCCATCGGGCCTCTCGGGGTCGGGCTGCCGTCCTGAGGAAATTCGAGGGACTTATGCGTCGCCGCATTCCCTGGAGTCGCAATTCCGCGCCTCGCGAGGCTCTTTAGGTCGGCTCCCGCGCAGAATGCACCGCCGTCACCATAGAGAACTGCCACATCGGATTGTGGATCGGCTTCGAATTGCAAGAAGGCCGCCTCCAGCCGATCTGCCTGCTCCGGATCGACCGCATTGCGGACCTCTGGCCGACGCTGGATGACGGTCACTGTTCTTTCGTTTCGTTCGATGATGACTGACATCGCGGTCCACTCCTGGCTGGTGTTTACCCGTCGCGCGACTGACGCGCCCCTTCGCCGAGATTGCTGCAGACCGACGAGCTTAAGGAAATGAGAATTCTTCAACTCAGTGATAAAGCCGGTCTCGCTTGCATGCGGCTGGCGACTCGACGGAAGATGATTCACCTAAGACTTGCTGCAGGCAGCGAACGTCAGCGTGGAGATGTGCCGCGGCTGGCCGATCGCGGTAGGAGCATCCATGCCCAAGAACATTCTGATCTTCTCCGACGGCACGGGCCAGGCTGGAGGGCTTCTCGTCGATGAGAACCGCAGCAACATATACAAGCTCTATCGTGCCACGCGCGTCGGTCCGGATTCCACGATCGACCCGGCGCGACAGGTCGCGTTCTACGATCCCGGTCTCGGCTCGCAGTCAGACAACGGACAGATCAAGTTGGGAATGATCCGCAAGATATGGAATCTTCTTGGTCAGGGTACCGGGCTTGGCATCACAAGCAACATCATCGACTGCTACGCTGCAATACTGACGCTGTGGAGGCCGGGAGATCGCATATTCCTTATCGGATTCAGCCGTGGAGCTTACACCGTGCGTTGCGTCGGCGGCGTTATTGCGATGTGCGGAGTGCCGACACGGATGAAAGGCGGGGGAAAGCTGCGTTACGACCCGGAGACGATCCGGGCCGTCGCTAGTGAAGCTGTCAAGAGAGTTTATCGATACGGGGCGTCGATCAAGGATGACCCGTTCAGGGACCTGCGCGCCGAACGCGCCCGAGAGTTCAGGGAGGCCTACGCCTCCGGCGACGACGTCCACGCCAACGTGTATCCGTACTTCATCGGCGTCTTCGACACGGTGGCGGCGCTCGGCGTTGCACCTCAGGTCCGCGTGGCCCTTGGGGCTTTGGGAACCCTATTGACGGCGGCCGTCGCCGCGGGTCTGGCCTGGACGCTCTCGCATTGGGCGCTTTCATTCCGGTTCTGGTTCACCACATGGTTGGGAGTCGGCGCAGCCGCGGTGCTCGCCCCGTATTTGATTACGCACCTCCGTTTTCATCCCGTCCTGAAACGATTCTATCTCGCCGACTGGTCGATGAAATTCTACGACAACAAACTCAATCGCCGTGTCGGGTTTGCGCGCCACGCTCTTTCGATCGACGAGTTGCGCGCCGATTTCGAGCGAGTGAAGTGGGACTTCGACGGCGACGATCGCTTACGCGCCGAGGGCGAACCGGAGATACTCCGGCAGGTATGGTTCGCCGGCAACCATTCAGACATCGGCGGTAGCTACCCTGAGAACGAGTCACGGCTTTCCGATCACTCGCTGGCATGGATGTTGGAACAGCTTCGGGAGGTACCCGATCCCGCTCTGATCGACGAAGCCGTCTTGCGCGTTTACCCGGCTTCGGACGGACCCCAGCATGACGAATGCCGGAAGGGTTTCCCCGGCATCTGGAAGCGATTGGGTTTCAAGTGGACCGCAAGAAAGCGAGACATTCCGCCCGAGGCACCTCTGCATCCATCGGTCCTGGAGCGCTTCGCCACCACCGAGATACTCGACTACGACATTCTTGCGAAATACCGACCGGAGACGCTTCGCCAACATGCCAGCGTCAGACACTTCTACGCCGAGGTCGGG
>Ga0265342_10000554_pt1 | contig 39479 bp, 26 predicted proteins | sample 4CB327metaG_FD_203125 | JGI IMG/M metagenome (GOLD analysis project Ga0265342, IMG submission 203125) | Rhizosphere microbial communities from Carex aquatilis grown in University of Washington, Seatle, WA, United States - 4-CB3-27 metaG | ecosystem: Host-associated > Plants > Roots >... | reverse complement strand
GCGCGGTTTCCGGCGCCGCCGTTCTTGGTTCGAGCGGCTCGGGCGGCGGCGGGCCCCCGCTGGCCAGCGGCGCTTGTCCCGCGCCCGCGCCGTGCCGCACGCGCCGCGCCGCCTGCACGATGTGCACGACCTGATCGAGAATCACCGCGATCAGGATGACCGCGCCGACGATGATGAACGTCCAGTTCGGGTTCAGACGCCACAGGCGCGGGATGCCGTCGGGATCGGTGTAGCGCAGCTGGAACATGTTGATGCCGTTGTCGATCACCCGCATCATCGCCGACCCGATCACGATCCCCAGCACCGTGCCCTCGCCGCCGCGCAACGAGCAGCCGCCGAGCACCACCGCTGCGATAGCGTAGAGCTCGTAGGCGACGCCGACCTGCTGCGACATCTGGCCGATATACGCCGCGTAGCAGATCCCGGCGACGCCGGCGAGGCCGGCCGAGATCACGTAGGTCGACGTCTCGACCTTGTTGACGTTGATGCCCGAATACTGGGCGGCGTCGCGGTTGCCGCCGATGGCGTAGACGTAGCGGCCGAACACGGTGAAGTGCAGCAGGTAGCCGCCGAGCGCGATCACGCCGAGGAAGATCAACGCCGGGTAGGGGATCAGCGGCTCACCGCCGACGTTGAACAACCCTTCGTTGGCGAGCTTGAGCAGCGGCGACGAGCCCATGCTCAGCGTGCCGCCCTGGACGATGGTCTGCGAGACGCCGCGGATGAGCAGCATCCCCCCCAGTGTGACGATGAACGGCTGCAGCTTGAGGCGCGTGATCAGCAGGCCCTGCCCGAACCCAATGAGCAACACGACGGCGAGCGCGACAACGATGGCCAGCCCCAGCGAGTGCCCGAGGCCGCCCTGCGCCTGCGACGAGATCTTCGCGATGATGACGCCGGTGAGGCCCACCATCGAGCCGACTGACAGGTCGATGCCGCCGGTGACGATCACGAAGCCGCTGCCGATGGCATAGATCCCCAGCATCGAGATCTGCCGGACGGTGTTGATGGCGTTCGAATGCCCCGCGAAGTCGGGGTTGGAGATGGTCAGCGCGATGCACATCAGCACCAGCGCTCCGAACATACTGAGCTCACGTCTCATGCGGCGGCGTCCCCTTTTCCTCGTTCGTCGGCGTGTCCGGTCATGAGGCGCGCGATGCGCTCCTGCGTCAGCTCGCGTCGCGCGAGCTCGCCCCGGATGCGGCGTTCGTGCATGACCACGACCCGGTCGCTCATGCCGATGACTTCTTCCATGTCCGAGCTCACCATGATGATCGCGATCCCCTGCTCGGCCAGCTCCGCCATGTGGCGGTAGATCTCGGCCTTGGCGCCGACGTCGATCCCGCGCGTCGGCTCGTCGAGGATCAGCACCTTGGGGCTCATCGCCAGCCACTTGCCCAGCACGACCTTTTGCTGGTTGCCGCCCGACAGGTTCACGACCTTCTGGCGGATGCTCGGCGTCCGGGTGCGCAGCCGCGCGACCTCGGCCTCGGCCACGCGCCTCTCGGTCACGCGGTCGAGCCAGCCCCAGCGGTTATAGCTGCCCACGCTGGCCAGCGAGGTGTTCTCGGCGACCGTCATCGGCAGCACCAGGCCGTGGCGCTTGCGGTCCTCGGGCGCCAGGTAGACGCCGCGGTGGATGGCATCGCGCGGCGTGCGCGGCAGATACGGCTTGCCGTCGAGGATCATCTTGCCGCTCTCGGCGGGCGTGACGCCGAAGATCGTCTCCATCAGCTCGGTGCGCCCCGAGCCGACCAGCCCCGCGAAGCCGAGGATCTCGCCGCGCGCCGCAGTGAAGCTGACACCCGCCGGCGTGCCGGACACGCGCAGGTCCTCGACCTTGAGCACCGGGTCGGCAGCGGTCTGTGTCGCTGGCGCCGACGATGCGGTCGCGGGCGCGTCGACGCCCGCCGGGCTCTTCGGCGGAAAGTACTGCCCCTTGAGCTCGCGTCCCACCATCATCGCGACGATGCTGTCGGTGGTCGCCTCAGCGCGCGCGATGTCACCGGCATAGCGGCCGTCGCGCAGCACGGTGATGCGATCGGCGAGCGTCATCACTTCTTCCATGCGGTGGGAGATATAGACGATGCCGATGCCGTCCGCCTTGAGCTGGCGGATGATCGCAAACAGGTGGGCGGATTCCCCCGCCGTCAGCGACGACGTCGGCTCATCCATGATGATGATGCGCGCGTCGAGTGAAAGCGCCTTCGCGACCTCGACCATCTGCATGGTGCCCGCGGTCAGCGTCGAGACCGGCGTGGTCGGCGGCAACTTGAGCCCGGTGCGCGCCAGCAGTTTCTCGGCGCGCCGGTTCAGCTCGCGCCGCCGGACGGGCAGCAGCAAGCTCGGGGCGTGCTCGTTGCCCAGGAAGATGTTGGAGGCGATGTCCAGGTTCGGCGCCAGCATCAGCTCCTGGTGAATGAGCGCGATGCCGAGGCGCTTGGCCTCGCCGACGTCGGCAATCACGGTGCGCTTCCCGTCGATGAGGATCTCCCCCTCGTCGGGCTGCTGCGCGCCGCCGAGGATCTTCATCAGCGTGCTCTTGCCGGCGCCGTTCTCGCCCATGAGCGCCAGCACTTCGCCCGGCTCGAGGCGCAGCGAGACGCCGTCGAGCGCGGTCACGCCGGGAAACCGCTTGGTGATTCCCCGCATCTGCAACAGAGGCGGACGATCCGATCCTTGCGCCATCAAACGACCTGCTACGTGTGCTTCCTGGGTAATTCGATGCCGATCAAGCGCCTTTTTTCATCTCTGCTAGTTGTGCGCGGAAGGGCGCGACATTGGCCTTGTTGATCACGTCGACGCCGGTGTCGATGATGTGGTCGGCGGGCAGCGCGGCCTTGGCCTTGGCCGGGTCGGTCGCCAGCTCGTGCATCCACTTCGACGCCAGGTAGCCGAACTGGAAGGGCTTCTGAACCACCGTCACCTGGATCGAGCCGGCGGCGATGCCGTCCAGCGTGCCGTCGTCCTCGTCGAACACCGCGGCCAGCACCTTGCCCTTCTTGCCCAGGCCGTCGAGCGCGGCGGCGATCGCCGTGCCGTTGTAGTTGTAGAGACCGACGACCATCGCCAGGTCGTGGTTGGCGTTGACGATGTCCTCGACGTTGGCGCGCGCCTTCGCGCGGTCGGTGTTGTCCTCGCGCTTGTCGACGATGGTGATGCCCGAGCCGGCGATCGCGTCCTCGATGCCCTTCAGGCGCTGCGCGGCGTTGTCCGCCGAGAATGTCCCGACGAAGACCGCGATCTTTCCGCCGTGCGGCAACAGTTTGACCATCTCCTTGCCCAGCGTCTTGCCCGCCTCGTAGTTGTTGGTGCCGATGTAGAGCAGGCGGTTCGACTTCGCCGCATCGGAGTCGAACGTCAGGAGCGCGGTCTTCTCCGCGATCTTGTTGAGCACGGGCGTCTGATCGTTGGGTGCGATCACGCTCACGGAGATCGCGTCGTAACCTTGGCTCGACAGATTCTGGAGAATCTGGTTCTGGTCCTCGGTCGTGCCGTTGGGCGGCAGCTTGATGTCGACCTGAACCTTGCCTTCCTTCTCGTACTTGTGCACGCCGGCGGCGGCGATCTTCCAGAACTCGCTGGTGTTGTTGGTGACGAACGCCAGCTTGACCAGCTTCGCGGGCGCGGCGGCGCCGCCGCCTTCACCCTCGGCCTTCTTCTTGGTGCAGGCGGCGCCGGCCGTCGTCACACCCGCGAGGATCGTACCGGCGAGCAAGCAGCGGAGCAGGCTCTTGTGCGCGAGAGCGAGGATCTTGTTCTTCACGGGTTTCTCCTGGACCGGACCGGTCGTCATCCGTCGTTCGTTGTATTGCGTTGGGTTTCGGGCCGCGTTTTCGTGGTGTTTTTGCGAGCGGCCGTCAGCGCGCCGCCACTTCGAGATCAACTTTCTTGGTATCCGCCGAGCTCCCGCCGACCATGATTTCGAAGCGGCCGGGCTCGACCACCCGCTTCATCCCTTCATCGAAGAATGACAGCTGGTCGGCCCCGATGGAGAACTCGACCTTCTTCGATTCGCCAGCCTTAAGGTGGATTCGCCTGAAGCCTTTTAGCTCAGAAATCGGACGCGTCACCGAGCTGACCACGTCGTGGATGTAGAGCTGAACCACCTCGTCGGAGGCAATCTTGCCGCTGTTGGTCACGGTGACCGACGCGATCGTCTTGCCGTCAGGCGTGATGCGCGCCGGCGTGACCGCCAGCTTGTCGTATTTGAACGTCGTGTACGAGAGCCCGTAGCCAAACGGCCAGAGCGGTCCTGGCTCCTCGCCGAGGTAGAGCCGGCGCGCCGACGGCTTGTAGTTGTAGTAGGCGGGGATGGCGCCGACCTGGCGTGGCACGCTCACGGGCAGGCGGCCCGCCGGGCTGACGTCGCCGAACAGCACCTCCGCGACGGCGGTGCCGGTCTCCTCGCCCAGGTAGAACCCGTCGACGATCGCGGGCACGCTCTTCGCCAGCTCCGGGATGGCCAGCGGGCCGCCGTGAATCAGAACCAGCACCACCGGCTTCTTGTGCGCCATCACCGCGTGCGCCAGCTCCATCTGCCGGCCCACCAGGGCGAGGTCCATGCGATCGCCGCGGTGGTTGTCGGCCCAGCCTTCGCGTGACATCTGCTCGTTCTGCCCGAGCACCAGCACGGTCAGATCGGCCTGGGCCGCGACTTTTTCGGCCTCGGCGATCAGCTTGGCGTCGTCAGCGGGGTCGGCCATCTCGATCAGATCGTCGGCCCAGCCGCGGTTGCCTTTGGTCAGGCCGCAGCCGGGCGCGCTCGTCACCGTGCTGTGCCCGGCCAGGCGCGATTTGATCCCTTCGGCGATGCTGACCACCCGATCCGGCTTGCCGCTGTAGGCGCCGAGACGCACCACGTCGGCGTTGGGGCCGATCACCGCGATTGACTTGTAGTGGTTCGGATCGAGCGGCAACAGGTTGCCCTCGTTGCGCAGCAGGATGATCGCCTCCTCGGCGGCGTGGCGCGCGAGCGCGCGGTCGGCGGGCCGCTCCGCTTCGGGCGTCGGCGACAGCGTGTAGGGCTGTTCGAAGAGCCCGAGCTGCATCTTGCCGCGCAGGATGCGCGTGACGGCCTGGTCGATCTCGGTCGGAGGCACACGGCCGGCCTGCATGTCCTCGATCAGCGTGGGGTAGCCCTCACCCTCGGGGACCTCGAGATCGACGCCGGAGTTCAGCGCCTTGCGTCCGGCCTCGCGCAGGTCGGCGACCACGTGGTGCTTGCGCTCGAGCTCGGCGACGCCGAAGTAGTCGGAGACGATGAAGCCACGGAAGCCCCACTCGCCGCGCAGCACGCTGCCGAGGAGCCACCGGTTCGCGTGCGACGGGATGCCGTCGACCTCGTTGTAGCTCGGCATCACGCTCGCGATCGCGCCCTCGCGGACCACGGCCTCGAAGGGCGGGAAGAAGACCTCGCGCATCACGTGCATCGAGTAGTTGCCGGGCGCGGTGTTGCGCCCGCCTTCGGGTGTGCCGTGGCCGCTGAAGTGTTTGGCAGTTGCCGCCACGTGCGCGGCGTCGATGGGCGCGTCGGGCCCGCGCCGCCCCTGGAAGCCGCGCACCGCCGCCACGCCCATCCGGCTGACCAGGTACGGATCCTCGCCGTAGGTCTCCTCGATGCGGCCCCAGCGCGGGTCGCGTGCGACGTCCACCACCGGCGCCAGCACGTGCTGCACGCCGCGCGCGCGCGCCTGCCGCGCGGCGACCGCGAACACCTTCTCGGCCAGGTCGGGGTCGAACGTCGCCGCGAGCGCGATCGCCTGCGGGAAGCTGGTCGCCGACGGCACCGCGAAGCCGTGCAGCGCCTCCTCGTGCATGAGCGCCGGGATGCCGAGCCGTGTCTCCTCGACCAGGTACTTCTGGATCGCGTTGGCAAACTCGGTGGCGCTCTTGGCGTCGGCGTGCCGATCCGACGGGCGCGTGATCTCGCCGATGCCGCTGCCGATCAGCTTCTTCGCCGCTTCCAGCGACAGCTTGTGCGTTTTGGCGTCATCGAGGTGGGTGTGCTCCCAGTTGACCGACATCAGCTGCGCGACCTTCTCCGCGGGCGTCATGCGCGCCAGCAGGTCGGCGATCCGGTCGGCGATCGGCGCCTTCGCGTCGTGATAGCGCGCGTTGGCCGGCGAGCGCCCCGCCGTGTCGGCCGCGACCGCGCGCGGCGCCCCAGAAGTCATCGACATCGCCGCCACCGCCGCCACCACCACCGCCGTCATCGACATCGCCTTAGAGCCGAGCACGAGCCTGAAGGGGGCCGTCCGTTTCATGGGCGGCGACCATAACATCAACGTGGCGGGGTGGGGATCGGCGAGCGATCCCGATCCCGTGCTCGTGTCCGTGTCCGTGCTCGTGTCCGTGAGCGTGTCCGCGTCCGTGCTCGGGGGGGCGAGGCGCGGGTCTCGTAGTGCGGGATCCACGCGAGCCGCGTCCCGCTAGCCGCGCAACCGCTCGCCCTCCGGACCGAAAAGGGGTGGTGCGATCTCCAGGCAAGTTCGATCATCATCGCCTCGACGCTTTTCATGTCGCTCGGGACGCCCTGCGTCTCGGGGACGCGATCGCTCGGCGGCTACCTCGCGGCTACGCCGCCCTCAGCGACCAACTGCGCCGCGCGCTTCTGGCTGCCTTCCTCGGTATCGCCGAGTGATCGCCTTTGCGCGATGCTGACACGCTTATCCGGGGCAGCCACCGCATCGAAGCCAAGGCCATCCTTCGTGGCTCCCGCGACACGATCCGCCGCTCCCCGCCTTCCGAGCACGGACACGGACACGCTCACGGACACGGACACGGGATCGCCAGCCCTCCCGCCGACGCAACGTCATCGAAGTGGCTAGGCGATCAGCTTCGCCCGCGCCGTCTTCACAGCCGTGACCAGCTCCTTGGCTCGCTCCGTCAGCACGTGGTCGTCTCCGCTCGCCAGCGCCGCCGGATCGATCAGCTCCGATCCGACGCCCAGCGCCGACGCGCCCGAGGCGATGTAGTCGCCGGCGGTCACCGCGCTCACGCCGCCCGTCGGCAGCATGCGGACCTGCGGCAGCGGCCCGCGCAGCGCGCGGAGATATTTCGCGCCGCCGACCGCTCCGCAGGGGAAGATTTTCACCATGTCGGCGCCTGCTTCCCAGGCGGTGATGACTTCGGTCGGTGTCAGCGCACCCGGCATCGCCGGCACTTCGCGCGCGTGGGCCGCGGCGATGGTCGCCAGGTTCAGGCCCGGGCCGACGATGAACTGCGCGCCGGCGTCGATGCAGGTGAGCGCGTCGTCGGGGTTCAGCACCGTCCCCGCGCCGATGAGCGCGCGGCCGCGGAACCGCTCGCAGAGCTCACGGATGACGTCGACGGCGCCGGGCACGGTCATGGTGATCTCGAACACCGAGATGCCGCCCGCCAGCACGGCCTCGGCGGCGCGCAGCGCCAGCTCAGCCGACGGGGCGCGCACGACAGGGACGATCCCAATCTCCTCGATGTAGCGCCGGATGGTCTCCCGTTTCGTCGATGCCTTCATCGTCGCCTCCTTCCTATCGCCCCCGACCCCGGTTTGTCGATGACCGGATCAACGATCGATGCGCGCGTTGGGTCCGTCCATCGCGCGCAACACCTCGGGCAGCGTCGCCATGGTCGTGTCGCCCGGCGTGGTCATCGCGAGCGCGCCGTGGGCGACACCGCAGCGGAGGGCCCAGGGCAGATCCTTGCCGGCGAGCAGCCCGTAGATGAGCCCTGACGCGAACGAGTCGCCGCCGCCGACGCGGTCGAGGATCTCGACGTCGCGTTGGGGCACCTCGTGAAACGTGCCGCCCCCGTACGCGATCGCGCCCCAGCCGTTGGCGCTGGCCGACCGCGCCGTGCGCAGCGTGGTGGCCACCACCTCGATGTTGGGGAATGCGGCGACGACCTTGCCGATCATCTTGCGGAAGCTCGCGGTCGGCAGGTCCTTGAATTCCGGATCGACGCCGTCGAGCTCGAACCCCAGCGCGGCCGAGAAGTCCTCCTCATTTCCGAAAAGCACGTCGACGAACGGCATCAGCGCGCGGTTGACCTCGCGCGCGCGCGTCTGGCCGCCGTTGGCGCGCCAGAGTGAGTCGCGGTAGTTGAGGTCGTACGAGATGCGCGTTCCGTGGCGGCGCGCGGCCTCCATGGCCTCACGCGCGACCGCCGGCGTCGTCGCCGATAGCGCGGCGAAGATCCCGCCGGTGTGGAACCAGCGGGCACCCTGACCGGCGCCGCCGAAGATCGCGTCCCAGTCGACCGCGCCGGGCGCGAGCTGGGCGATGGCGGTGTGGCCGCGGTCGGAGCACCCGACGCCGCCGCGCGGGCCGAAGCCGCGTTCCGTGAAGTTGAGCCCGTTGCGGCCCTCGCGCCCGACGCCGTCGTACTTGGTCCAGCGCAGAAAAGACAGATCGACGCCGCCCTGCAACATCAGATCCTCGACGAGGCGGCCGACCGGGTTGTCGGCCAGCGCGGTGACGATCGCCGTGCGCAGGCCGAAGCAGCGGCGCAACCCGCGCGCGACGTTGTACTCGCCGCCGCCCTCCCAGGCGGTGAAGGTGCGCGTCGTATGGATGCGTCCCTCGCCGGGGTCGAGACGCAGCATCACCTCGCCCAGGCTGACTTCGTCGAAACGGCATTGCGTCGCCGATTTGATTGCCAGGTTGCTCATTGTTGTTCGCCCGTTGTCTTGGCTGTTGCGTCAGAGCGTGCGTCGGTCCTCGACGGAGTCATTAACCTGCGGCACCTGGAATTGTCACGTGTTTCGCGTCGCTTTGTGATAGCTTGCCACCGCCACAAAGACCTTGGATCGCGGAGAGAGCCCACCAGGGGGATGGATGCCACTCGGGCACTTTGCTTGGAAAGCTGGATCGCATTTCAGTCGGTACGAGATAGTCGGCCGACTGTCCGCCGGTGGCATGGCGGAGGTCTGGCGCGCCCGCGTTCTCGGCGTCGAGGGTTTTCAGAAAGACATCGTCATCAAGACGATGCGGCCCGAGCTGGCCGACACCCCCGACCTGGTCCGCATGTTCATCAACGAGGCGGAGATCGCCGCCCGCATGAACCACCCCGGCATGGTTCAAGTCTTCGATTTCGGGCAGTACGAGGGGCGCTATTTCATCGCGATGGAGTACGTGCCCGGGCGGTCGCTCCGCCAGCTCGGGCGATCGTTTCGCCTGAAGCAGCGGCGGCTGCCCCGGAATCTCTTCCTGCGCGCGATGCTCGACGTCGTTCGGGCGCTGTCGTACGGGCACGCGCTGACTGAAAACGGCGTGCCGGTCGGTTTCGTCCACCGCGACGTCAGCCCCGAGAACGTCATGATCTCGTACGCGGGCGCGACCAAGCTGATCGACTTCGGCGCGGCGGCGACCACGAACACGCCGCCGCCGTCCAGCTCGGTCGTCGGCAAGCTGCGTTACCTCAGCCCCGAGCGGCTGCGCGGCAACGTCGGTGACGCGCGGAGCGATCTCTACTCGGTCGGCATCATGCTCTACGAGTACCTGGCCGGCATCAGCCCGTTCGACGGCCAGGACATGGTGAAGAGGATCATCGAAGGCCAGGCGCCCGACATCACCACCAAGGTCAACGTGCCACCCGCGGTTGCGCGCGTCGTGCGGCGCGCGATGGCGCCCGATCTGCGCAAGCGATACGGGTGGGCGGATCGGCTGGCCGACGAGATCTCGATGTTGCTGGCGAGTGACCTCGGGCACGACCCCTATGGCGCCGACGAGGGTGACGTGCTCGAGCACCTGCGCAAGGCGGGTACGGCGCTGCAAGAGATGCCGGTGCCAGCGGCGCCCGACGGCCCGACGGCGCGCCTGCGCGTGTTGCCGGCGGTAGCGGCGGCGGCGCCACCGGCCCCCGCCCTGTCGCCCGCCGACGCGCAGTCCTTGGCACGCCCGACGCCGCGGCCGACACCGACGGCGCCGTCCCCCAAGCCGGCGATCAGCCTCGACGATCTCTCGATCCTTCAGCAGACGCACGCGACCCCGCCGGCGACCCCGCGCGCTCCCGGTGGATCATCGGCCGCTGCTTCGGCCCCAGGAGCTCCCGCGCCGGCGCGACCTCCGCTGGGCGCCACGCCCACGGCGCGGTTGCCCGCGCAGGCGATGCTCTCGGACCCGTTTTCGGTCGTGCGCCGCGCGGGCGTCAACCCGGTGGCCGCCTGGGTGCGCGGCGCCCCGCCGGAGACTGCGCTGCCGCAGTCGGCGCCCACCCACAACCTCAGCGAGGATGAGGCCGTGGCCGCGGCGTGCTTCGACCGGGGCCTGTCGCTGGTTTCGGAACGCCGCCCGCTCGACGCCGTGCTGTACTGGGAGCGCGCGGTCTCACTCGCGCCGGCGGTCGCGATGTATCAGGAGCAACTGCGCCGACTGGTGACGCAGATCCGCGACGAGAAGGATGGGGGCGGTTCACTCACGCCCACGCCCACGCCGCGGCGCACCTCGATCCGCAAGGCGGATTGAGCTCGTTCGGCGTTCGCCGACGTCGGAGCCGACTACTGTGGCCCCGCCTGCGCGATGATCTCGGCAGCGGCAGTACAGGGTTCCTCGACGGTGTAGTCGTAGGGCGGCGTGAAGGCCGCGCCGCCGACGCCGTCGGTATTGCCGGTCGTGCCCTCGAACAGGTTGCCGCGCCCCTCGAGCACGCTGGTGTCATCGGCGTAGGACGTGACGTTGAACGGGATGTTGACGCCGCGAAAGGTGTTGTTCTCGGCCAGCATGCTCGCGCCGACGCCGAGGCCGATGCAGTACGCATTGCTGACCGACGTCCACAGGTTGTTATAGAGGTGAATCTGACCGAATCGTGCGCGCGGCTCGCGCTCGTGCACGTTGGCCCCCCACCAGTCGTGGTGCCAGGTCACGCGCAGGTGGCCCTCATCCGTCGTGGAGTTGTCGGAGCTGCCGATCAGGTCGGAGAACTCGTGTCCGCCAGCCGCGCCCGCCGGGTCGATGCGTGTTCCGGAGTAGTAGAGCTTGGTCCACGACAGCGTGATGAAATCCGAGGCCAGGTTGATGTCCAGGTTGCCGTCGGAGCCGTCGGAGATGTCGTCGTGGTCGAACCAGACGTGGTGCGAGTTACTGATCGTCACCGCATCGGCGCCCGCCGAGCAGTCCTTGGAGTTGACCGCGGCCGGGTCCTTGCAGTTGTAGCCGACGATCTTGAGGTTGCGGACGATGACGTTGTACGAGCCGGAGATCTTGATGTTGCCCTGAACGGTGCCGCCGCAGACGCCGACCAGCGTCTTGTTCGAGCCGACGCGGACGTTGCCGGCGATGGTCGTGCCGACGATCTGCACGACCGCCGGCGTCGTCCCCGCGAGCGCGGTGTTGAGGTCGGCCAGCGTAGTCACCGTGGTTGGCGTCGCCGTGTTACCGCCGGTCGTGATGTCGACCGAGACCGTCCCGCTTCCCATGCCTGGCACGGTGGCCCATCCGACGAGCGGGCTCGCTGGCGGCGGCGCGTCGCACGACGGCGGCGTCTCGCCGTTGCCATTCCCGTTCGCCGCGACGCCGGCATCAACGCTAGGACACATTCCATACGGATCACCGTTGGTGACCATGGTCGTGGACGAGGAGGCCGAGAAGCACCCCACGGACAGGCCACCCGCAACCAGTGCGAGCAACGCCCAACGGGATCGCGAACACACCACTATCCAGAGCCGCGCAGCCACGGTTGTCGTTAGAGTGTTCCGCCACGAGTGGCACGGCTCATACACGGACTGCGCCGAGATCTTGACGCCAGCAGCACCTAATCGTACGTTCAGCCGTCGTTGGTGGGGCGTATCGAGGGCAAGCCTATCTGGGCGTGGTGACGTGTGACTCCAAAGGAACTATCCGAGTTGGTCGGGTATGCGCACCCGGCGGCAATCCCAATCGCAGAATCCCCCGGTTGGGTCCGCCGTCGCTGGATCGTGCGGACAACGAGGACGGCGACTTCAGAGACCTGCGCCACCCTGGGACCGATTCTGACTCAGGAGATCGCCGACGCTTTGCTCCAGAGCGGAGTATCCGCGGCTGACCTGGAACGAGGCTCCCCCCGGATCAGTCTGACTATCCTCGACGAGCGCCACGTGGTCGCCCAAACCGATTTCGTCGGACCCGACGCGAACCTCGGGTTGAACCTTGGTGATGCTTTGACGGTGGCGACGTGGGGCACCCTTCAGCGACTCGATGTCAGGGTTGGCATCGACGAGCTCGAGGGACTCCCGAGAGAATGTTGGGGCCCGCTCGTGTCGGCGCGCGGCGGAAAGTGAATACGGGAGTCGTCACCGGTTGTCCGTCGGCGCGAGCTCGATGAGGGGGATGTCCTCGCGGCGGCGGGGGCCGAGGCGGATGCCGATGAGAGGGCCGAAGATCGGGGTCTCGACGGGGCTGGCCTTGGGCTCGGTCCAGTCGGTGACCGGCACGGCGACGAGCTTGCGCGGCTCGACGCCGCTCTCGCCGACGGAGCGGCCGCGCGCCTTGGGCAGCTCGATGCGCGCGGCGCGCGAGGCTAGCTCCAGCAGGAACGTCAGCGCGTTGTACGAGTAGATGGTCTGGTTGGCGGGCAGCCCAGTCACGCGCGAGAGCTCGTCGTCCCAGAAGATGTAGGGCTCGATGGCGATCTTGTAGAGGCGTTTGCGCTCGGCTTCCGGGATGCCGGCGAGCTCGCGCAGGCCGACGAGCTCGGCTTCGGTGGTCCGGTCGCCCCACTCGTGGCGGTGGCGGATCGCCACGCGGCGCAGCGCCTGCCGCTTGTCCAGGTCGCCGGAACGGAAGAACTGGCGGAGCTCGTCGGCTGACAGCTCGAGGTCGCCGTTGCGGTCGGCCATGTTGATCAGATCGGCGCGCCGGGTGATCGGCCCATCGCCAGCCGCGTTGATGTAGTGGAACGCGCGGCCGAACTCGCCGCCCAGGCGCTCGGTGGTGAAGATCTCGAAGTGGATCTCCGGGCCCTGTTCGGGGCCGCGGCTCACGGTGCCGACGTGGCCGATGACGTCGCCGGCCTCGACGCGCTCGTCGATGTTCACGACCTCGCCGGCCTCGAGCGCGGCGCGGATTGCGACCGGCCCGTGCGCCACCGACTGCAGCCAGGGGATGGTGTTGGCCTCGTACGACCCCAGCGACGGCAGCGCGATGTGGGCGATCAGCGAATAGAACGTCACCGGCTCGTCGTCGACCTCGAGGTCGTGGCGGATCAGCACGAACGATCGCGACGACGCGCCGGCGGTCGCGTTGCGCGCGGCGATGATCCGCCCGCGCGTCGGTGCGTGCACACCGGACCCGATCGCTGCACGGATGTGCACGCCCGAGTGCCAGAGTCGCCCGGCGGCCACGGGAAAGAACCCGGTGGCGCGCTCCTCGGCGTTGTAGAACGCCGCGCGCCGCACCGACACCAGATCCTGCTGCGTGCGTGGCAGGTCGGTGAAGGATCGGATCTGGACCGGCAGCTCGAACCCGTTGAGCGCGCGCATCAGCCGGTGCCAGTCGAGCGCGCCCGGATCCCATTTCTGGCGCTGCAGATCGACGTGCAGGTGGCCGAGGATGCCTGCGAAGCTCATTGGATCCGGCAGCGTGTCCATGATGACGTGGCCGTTCTGCTCCGGGATCTGCGGTTTGATCTTGGGGAACACGCGCAGCAGCGTGCGCGCGAGCGCGACCAGCGAGTCGTACTGCTCGGGGCGGAAATCATAGGCTTCGTGGTGCTCGCCGTTGATGAGCACGTCGCGCGTGGGCCGCGTGCGGTATTCGGCGGGCAACTTGGGCCACTCGCTGCGGTCGACCTTGCCGCGGTTGCAGATCTCGACGCCGATCGAGGTAGCGTTCGCTTCCTCGGCGTGGAACGCGCGCTCGACCAGATCCAGCGTTTGATAGATCGTGCCGTCGGCGTCGACCATGAAGTGCGCCGAGAGCCCGCAGCCGTTGCCGCTGGGCCGCGTGCGGTTGTGCATCGACTTGAAGCAGGAACGCGAGTTCACGCAGCCGTCGAAGTGCAACACCAGTTGCGAGACCTGCTGTTGCATGTCCTCGACAGTGTCGTGTTCCATCTTACGCGAGCCGTATCGCTTCGAGTCGCTGTCGCAGCAGCCGCCGTGCTGGTCGATGCAGCGGACCTGATAGGCGTCGAACCCCTGCGGATCTTTCCAGAGCACCACCGGGCGTCCGACGTCGAACGGCTGGCCGGCCACGACGATGGCGGTCGACGGCGCCGACGATTCGGCGGCCGGCGCGGGCCGGGTGGGCAACGCGACCACCGCGGCGATGGCGCCGCCCGTGAACGCCACCGCAAGGAGTGCAGAGAGCGTCGGGTGGGACGTGAGCCCAAATCCACGGCTGGCCATCGAAGCAGGTGATGTTAGCGGCCGGCTGGCCAACTGGGAAAGTTCCTGCAGGTCTCCCGCATACAATGTGACCGTTGCGGCTGGGGTTCGGGGCCGATCGGCCCGAGGTCATGGCGTGGGGCGGGGTCCGTCACGCGATCCTTGTTTGACCCCCTCCGATCGCGAACCTATGATGACGTCCGCTAACCGCGTGTTCGACAAGCTGAAAAATCTGCTCGGCAGCCAGGCGCCCCAGGAGCCGCAGCCCGAGTCGCCGCCACCGCGGTCGTCCCGGGCCAGCGCTGCAGGCCAGCCCCCGCGGCGCCCAGCGCGCCCGCGCAGCCCGCTGTCCGACCCCGGGCTCGGGACCGGCGCCGGACGATCGCGCGGGCCCAGCGGCGCTTTCGAACCGCTCGAGCCGCCGGATGAATCGGCGCCCGCCGAGATTCCCTGCCCCAACTGCGGCGAGCCAATGCTCTCGGGCTGGGGCACCACCTGCGGTAAGTGCCGGCCCAACCTCGTCGGCGCGAAGACGATGTTCTTCGCGCCGGGACAGGTGGAGTTGCCGGCATCACAGGCGGCGGCCGGCATGACGCTGGGCTGGCTGATCGTCATCCGGACCGGTGACGAGTCGAAAAAGGGCTCGCTCATCGAGCTCGACGCGGACGCCGTGCTATCGCGCGCCGACGCGCCGCCGATCGGCTCGGCCAAGCTGGTCGCGTTCGACGACGGTTTCATGTCGAGCGGGCACGCCGTGCTGGGCCGCCCGCAGACCGGCGAGCGCACCGACGCGTTCACGATTCGCGACCGCGACCGCCCGGGCCCGTCGGCGAACGGCACCTTCGTCAATTCGCACAAGCTGGTCAAGGGCGAGATCGTCCGACTGGCCGACGGCGACATCATCAAGGTCGGTACGACCGAGTTGCTGTTCAAATCGCTCTGGCTTCCTCCGGTCGGCCTTCGAACTCCATGACGACCAGCCGACGGCGAACTCCCGCTGCGCTCGCCATCGCCATCGCGCTCGCGCTCGCGCTCCCGATGTTGCCGGGCACGGCCTCGGCGGTCGGCCCGGCGCTGCTCACCACGCGGCCGGTCTACGACGTCGACGGCGACGAGCTGACGTTCTTCGTGGGCGGCTTCAACGACGCCGGCCGCTCGCTGAAGGCGACCAGCCTCGAGCTGACCATCGACGGTCAGAAGTCGGACGTGCCGCCGGTGACGCAGTCGCTGTCCGACTGGGCGACCGCGTCGGCCGAAGGCAGCAAGACCTGGAAGCCGCCGCTGTCGGTCGGCCTGGTCTACCTCTGGATCGAGCACATCCCGCCCGGGGTGCTCGACGGGATCCAAGCCTTCTTTCAGCGCGTGCCTTCGCGCACGGTGGTCTACCCGACGGTCTACGGGCGCATGCGGCAGGGGCGTGCGCGCCTGACCGCCGCCGACGTCAGCCGCCTCGGCGACGTGCCGTACATCGAGGGCAACCGGCCCAACTTGATCGAAGCGGTGCGGCTGGATCTCGCCGACCTCGCGGCCGACCCGGCGCCGTTGCGCCTCCTGGTCGTGGTCACCGACGGGCGTGACTTTGCGGATCCCAAGGGCGACGGGCCCGGCGACTTCGCGGCGCTGGGGCGCGAGATCCGGAAGGCGGGCGTCACGCCGCTGGTGGTGGCGTTCCCGGCGCCCGACGCCGATCGCGCGCAGGCGACGTCGAATCTCAGCGACTTTCACGACGCCGCCGGCGGCGTGCTGCGCATGCTCGATCAGCCGCAGGATCTCGAGAACGCGCTCGAGTCGCTGGGTCAGGGTATGGCCGACCTGCTGCGCGTGCGTGTGGCGACGCCGTACGGCTGGCACCTGCTCGGCGGTTCGCACAAGGTCTCGGTGAAGCTCAACGTCGGCGGGGGACAGCGGCTCGGTGCCGACATGGGCGCGGTTTCGATCGGCCCGGGCAAGCTGCGCTCGCTGCTGCTCGGTGGTGTTGGCGCGCTGGCGCTGGTCGCCGGCGCGGTCATCATCTTCATGCGCCGGCGCCCGGCAAGCACCGCCGACAGCGACGATGAGATCCTTCAGGCGGCGCATGACCTGATCCGGCGGGGCGCCTCGCCTCGGCGCGCGGTCGACGAGCTGACGCGCAACTACCCCGAGTCGATCGGCGAGCTCGCGAACCTGGATCAAGAAGTCTTCTCCGACCCACGCTTCCCGTATTTCCGCACTCGCCCCGGACGGCTGCGCATGCAGGAGATCCGCGACCTGCTCGCGAAGAAGTCGGTCGACAGCCCGATGCTCGACGACACGCTGGCCGCGGTGCTAGCCGATGCGGTCGCCAACCGCACGCCGCCGGATCAGGCCGCGGCGATGGTGGCGGCGCGCGTGGGCGCCGACGAATGCACGGCGTTCACCAGTCTGGGATTGGATCGCCTGGCAGAGGCGCTGCGCGCGGCCGCTGATTCACACCCGTCGCTGGGGACGCCGCGTGCGCGCGGTGCCGTGGTGTCGATCCAGGACACGCTGCGGACGCGCGTCGGTGCGCTGGGGATCGTCGTCGGTTGGTTGGTGCGCGCGGGCGGCAGCGGCCGGCGCGGCGAGACGCTGCGGCTCGGCGACGGGCGCACGGTGATCGGTCTATCGGGGAGCTGCCAGCTCCGCCTGTCGCAGGATCACACCGTCGCCGCCGAGCACGCCGAGATCACGCTCGAGGGCGGCGAGTTCGCGATCGCGCCGCTCGGGGGTCCGGTCACCGTCGAGGGCTCGGCCGTCGACAAGCGCTGCCCGCTGACCGACGGCGAGACCATCGGCATCGGCGACGGGCTCTTCATCTTCAAGTCGGCGAGCGCTGGCAACCTGTCGAGCGAGCCCAGCTCCGGCCGCGGCCGTACGACGGCCGCGCGGGCGAGCCGGCGGAACTGATTCTCCGGCCTCGCACCTGGCCGGCCCCCTCACCCTAACCCTCTCCCCCGCGGCGGACCGCAGGGGAGAGGGGACAAGAAGGGACCGGACGAGAGACCTTGCGCGAGCCAGCCCCCAAAGCCAAGTCACCCTCTCCTGTACTCGGGAGAGGGCCGGGGTGAGGGCAGGCCTTGCGAGAGCCAAGGTTCGAGCAGGCCTTGCGAGAGCCAAGGTTCGAGCAGGCCTTGCGAGAGCCAAGGTTCGAGCAGGCCTTGCGAGAGCCGACGCTCAGAGCTGCTGCTGCTGCGCGAGCCAGCGCGCCAGGATCGACGGCGCGCTCGCCACAAGGCTTCCGTCCTTCAGCGTCACCTGTCGCTCCGACTGCACGCGCGTCACGAACGAACCCGTGCCGGTGTCGGATGCCGGCTCGGCGCCGCTCAGGCCCAGTTGCTCGCGCACGGAGATGCTGTCGGCGCCGTAGGTGATCGAGACCGAGATCTCGTACTTCGCGTGCTTGCGCCCGTGCGCGACGCCGGCCTGGTGCAAGGGGAAGAACGCCGGGCCCTGGCAAGCGCCCTTGTCGTCGACCAGCGGCTTCGCGACGAAGCGGTCGCCGACGAGCGGCATGATCCGGGTCGCGCGCTCGCACGACCCCGGCTTCGAGCAGTACTCACCCTCCGCCACCAGCACCGTGCCGTTTCCGAGGCGCGCGAGGCGCAGCGACGGGTTTTCGGGGTAAGCGCGGAGTATGCCGGACGAGCGCACCGCGAGCCCCTGCGGCTCGATCTCGACGATCGCGACCGGGCCTTCACCCTGGCCGTCGGCGTAGCGATCGGTCACCGCCCAGACCAGGCGGCGCGAGTCGGTGACGGTCACCACCGTCACGTCGCGGTTCGAAACGATCGTGCCGGGGTTGACCCGCACCGCCGACGTCTCACCCGGGCAGCCGTCACCCTCCAGGTTGATCGGCGTTCCCGCGCAGCTCAGTGCGGGCCGCGCGAGCTCGCCGGTCATCTGATAGCCCTGCAGCAGCAGCGCAAACCAGTACTGCGCCGGGAAAACCCGGTCGTGCACCGGCTTGTCGGCGCCGATCGTCGTCGCGACCGTGCACTGGCGCGCCGGGCCGGCCACCATCGCCGGCCGCGCGCGCGGCTGGCATCCGGCGGCGAGCCCCGCGCAAGCCAGCGTGGCGGCCAAATAGATCCCCAGGGCCGGCCTGCGCCGAGGGGCGCGGCCGACAGGCGCGGCAGGGTTCATTTCTTTTTGTCCTCTTTTTTCCGGCGCACGCCCTCTTCGCCCAACGTGACGCTGGCGTAGGCGCGGGCGAACTCGTCGCTGAAGATCGCGGTGTGCAGCTCGTCGTCGTCGGTGACCACCTGGTCGAACCGCTCGAGATAGCTCTTCCACTTTTCCTTGGTCTTGCCGCGCGAGAGGATCCCGCCCGCGCCGACGTCGAGCTCGTTGGAGCGCGGATCCAGCGACTGCAGCACAGCGCGCACGCCCTCGGTGATCGCCTCCATCATCGCGATGTGGTGGATGCCCAGGTCGGCGAAGATGGCGATCAGCTCGCGCGCCGCGGCCTCCGGATCGAGGTTGGGCTGCAGCAGGTAGTCGAGGATCTCGTTCGCCGTGCGCGCCCGGTGCAGCGCCGATTTGCCATGGATCGTGCGCACGCCGACCTCGGCGCCGAACTGCTCGTAGCCCTTGCGCAGACCGACGAACGACTCGGCGAACGCCTCGAGCAGTTGCCGCTGCCGCGCGAGCAGATCGGCCGAGCCCGCGGGGGCTGCCGGCGACGGCGCGACACCCGGGGACGACGCGACCGGCGAGGGACCGTGTCCAGGCATCGATCCGCGCGCGCCACCCGGCATGCTACCCGGGCCCGCGGGCGGCTGCCCCGGTCCGTGCGGTGGCGTCGCATAGGGATCCTCGACGACTGGCGACGGCCGGAGCCCCGGGCTACTGACGCCTGGGTGATAGCTCGAAAACGGCGACGCCGCCGGTCCTCCGGACTTCGGACGGTCGGGCGAGCGGATCACCGCCGGCGCGGGCGCCGGTTGCGCCGGGCGGTCGTCGGGTCGGCCCCACCCCAGGGTCTTGCCGAGGCCGCTGTCGGCCTGTTGCATGGAGACCGACAGCTCGAGCCCACCCACTTGTAGGCGCGAAGCCTCCGTCACCTCCACGGCGACGTTCTTGGTCAGGCGTTTCCCGTCGAGCATCGACCCGTTGGTCGAGCCGAGGTCGAAGTACGCGATACTGCGGTTGTCGAAGCGGATTGTCCCGTGCCACTCGGAGACGAAGGGCGTGTCGAGCGACAGGTCGTTGAGCTGATTGCGCCCGATGCGCACTGGTGAGTGGGAAAACCGCATCTTGCGGCTCGAGCCGGTCTTGGGATCGGTTATCTGCACCTCGAGAATCATCAGTCAGCGCCCTGCAGGACGGAGGCCGTCATCATAGCCGATCGTGACATCCGCCGCGCGGCGATCCGGGGCCAGATCCGGGACGACATCCGGGACGACATCCGGCACACATCTGGAACGCAAGCCGATTGACAACCGGCGGAAGGTACAGGCTAATAAGCACGATTTACTGGCCGAGTTACGACCACCATGGATCTAGAAACCCTATTGGCCCCCGTCAGCCCCGAAGATCAGTGCGGGGCCGATCTGGAGTACGACGCCACGTTCTCGGAAATCGACCGCCTTTCTCAGGGCAAACCCGAGCAGCAGATCGGGACCACTATTGTCCCCGCGGAGGAGCCGGATTGGAAGACCCTCGAGAAAAAGTCCGCGGAGTTCCTGGCACATAGCAAGGATTTGCGTGTCGCAGCTCACCTGACGCGGGCGTTGTTACGGAACAATGGGTGGGCGGGACTGGCGACGGGACTGGGCCTGCTCCGTGGCTTGGTCGAGCGGTACTGGGACGGCGTGCATCCGCGCCTGGATCCCACCGACGACAACGATCCGACGATGCGGGTCAACGTCTTCAGCAGCTTCTCGGATACTCCCATGCTGTCCGCGGTGCGGGCGACGCCGATCATCTCGTCGCGCGCGCTCGGACGCTTTTCGCTGCGGGATCTCGAGATCGCCGCCGGCGACGTACCTGCCGCCCCCGCCGCCGACGGCGCGGCGGCGCCGCCGAACATGGCGACGATCGATGGCGCGGCGATGGACGTCGACCTCGCGGGGCTCGACGGGACCGGCAAGTCGCTGCATGCCTGTGTCGAGTCGTTGAAGGGCCTCGAGGAGGCGATCGCCGCGCGCGTCGACGCGACGGCGGCGGCCAGCTTCGGCAAGCTGCCCGCATTGCTGCGCAAGGCCGACAACTACGTCGCCGGCAAGCTGGCGCAGCGCAGCGCCACCAGCGAGGCGCTCGGAGGGGATGGAGGCGTGGTGGCGACCAACGGTACGAACGGCTCGGCGGGGGGCCCGGCGCGCGCCTTCAGTGGCGCGATTAACTCGCGCGAGGACGTGGTCAAGGCGCTCGACGCCATCTGCGCGTACTACGCGCGGAACGAGCCCTCGAGCCCGATCCCGATGTTCATGGAGCGCAGCAAGCGCCTCGTGATGATGAGCTTCGTCGACCTGATCAAGGAGCTCGTGCCAGAGGGCCTCTCCAAGGTCGAGATGCTCCGGGGTCAAAGCGAAGGTTGACGCCAACGGGAATAGAGGCGGGGGGAATGGCGCGTCTTTTCGGGGAACTCGAGTAGCGCTTCAGCGTTTTCTCAACAGGGAGAGATCACATGGGCAGCAGTCAAAAGTTCATTGCACGGAACAGGGCGCCACGCGTCCAGATCGAATACGACGTCGAGCTCTATGGCGCGCAGAAGAAGGTTCAGCTCCCATTCGTCATGGGTGTCATGTCCGACTTGTCGGGTAACCCGAAAGAGCCGCTGCCCGCGGTGGCCGACCGCAAGTTCCTCGAGATCTCGGTCGACAACTTCGACGAGCGTATGAAGGGCATCAAGCCGCGCGCGGCGTTCCAGGTTCCGAACACGTTGACCGGGCAGGGGAATATGTCCGTCGACATAACGTTTGAAAACATGGATGACTTCTCTCCGGCTGCGATCGCTCGAAAGGTCGGCCCGCTTCGCGAGCTCCTCGAGGCGCGTCAGCAGCTCGCCAACCTGGTCACCTACATGGATGGGAAGACCGGGGCCGAGGAGCTGATCGGGAACGTGCTGAAGGACCCGTCTTTGTTGAAGACGCTGGCTTCGACACCAAAACCGAACGATGGCGCGCAACCGGCCGAGGGCGCGGCCGATAAGGATAAGTAACATGGCCGAGACACAGCAGACCAAAGAGGCCGCGACGACGACCACTGAGACCAGTGACTTCGCGTCGCTGCTGAACAAAGAGTTCAAGCCGCAAACCGATAGCGCGCGCAACGAGGTCGAGGCCGCTGTCCGCACCATGGCGCAGCAGGCGCTGGAAAAGACGACGCTCATCGGCTCCGACGTCGTCGAGTCGATCAACGCCATGATCGCGCAGATCGACAAGAAGATGAGCGAGCAGATCAACGCCATCATCCACCAGAAGGACTTCCAGCAGCTCGAGAGCGCGTGGCGCGGCCTGCACTATCTCGTCAACAACACCGAGACCGACGAGATGTTGAAGATCCGCGTGATGAACATCTCGAAGAAGGACCTGCACAAGACGCTGCGCAAGTTCAAAGGCGCGGCCTGGGACCAGAGCCCGGTCTTCAAGCGGCTCTACGAGGAAGAGTTCGGCCAGCTCGGTGGCGAGCCCTACGGCTGTCTGGTCGGCGACTACTACTTCGATCACACCGCGCCTGATGTCGAGTTGCTGGGCGAGGTGTCGAAGATTGCGGCGGCGATCCACGCGCCCTTCATCGCGGGCACAGCGCCGACGCTGATGCAGATGGAGTCGTGGCAGGAGCTGTCGAATCCGCGCGACCTGACCAAGATCTTCACCACGCCCGAGTACGCGGGCTGGCGGTCGCTGCGTGAGTCCGACGACGCGCGCTACATCGGTCTCGCGATGCCGCGCTTCCTCGCGCGGGCGCCCTACGGCGCGAAGAGCAACCCGGTCGAGGCCTTCGACTTCGAGGAGGACACCGCGGGCGCCGACAGCAGCAAGTACGCGTGGGCCAACGCCGCCTACGCGATGGCGACCAACATCAACCGCTCGTTCAAGATGTACGGCTGGTGCTCGCGCATCCGCGGTATCGAGGCCGGCGGCGCCGTCGAGGGGCTGCCGACGCACGCCTTCCCGACCGACGACGGCGGCGTCGACATGAAGTGCCCGACGGAGATCGCGATCAGCGATCGCCGCGAGGCGGAGCTGGCGAAGAACGGCTTCATGCCGCTCATCCACAAGAAGAACTCCGACTTCGCGGCCTTCATCGGCGCGCAGTCGCTGCAAAAGCCGGGCGTCTACGACGATCCCGACGCGACCGCCAACGCCAATCTCGCGGCGCGGCTACCCTACCTGTTCGCGACCTGCCGCTTCGCGCACTACCTGAAGTGCATCGTGCGCGACAAGATCGGATCCTTCAAAGAGCGCGACGAGGTGCAGAGCTGGCTGTCGACGTGGATCATGCAGTACGTCGACGGCGATCCGCAGCACTCGAGCGAAGAGGTCAAGGCGCGCATGCCGCTGGCGGCCGCCGAGGTGGTCGTCGAAGAGGTCGAGGGGAACCCCGGGTACTACACCTCGAAGTTCTTCCTGCGGCCCCACTACCAGCTCGAGGGGTTGACCGTCTCGCTGCGGCTCACCTCGAAGCTGCCGTCGGCCAAGGCGGGCTGACGCGCGACTGATTCGCAAAGCTGTTCGGTCGGAAGAATCTGAAGAGTACATCCTCGGATTGGGCTGGGGATCTGGAAGTCACATCAAACAAGGAGAGCGTTCATGGCCGGCGAGATGTTTTTGAAACTGGGTGATATCACTGGGGAATCGAAGGCGGACGGGCACGTCGGAGAGATCGAGATCATGTCGTGGAGCTGGGGCGCGACGCAATCCGGGTCGACCCGCAGCATCAGCGGCTCGACGGCGGGGAAGGTGAATGTCCAGGACCTCACCTTCACCAAGCTGATGGACTCCGCGTCCACGAACATCAAGACCTCGGTGTGCCACGGAACGTCGTTTCCTTTGGCGACGCTGATCTGCGAGAAGTCGGCCGGCAATGGTAAGAAGCCGGTGCAGTACCTCAAGATCAAGATGGCGAATGCGATGGTGTCGTCGTACTCCGCCGGTGGCTCGGGCGGCAGTGACACGCACGTCGAGACGGTCACGATCAACTTCAGCGCGATCGAGACCACCTACACTCCGATGAACGCCGACGGGACGCCGGGCGCCGCGAAGCCGGTTGCCTACAACGTCGTCACCGGCAAGCCGAGCTTCACCTAACAGGGCGGCGCTGGGAAGGGGGGAACCTCTCCAAAGTCCAGCCCGGAGGATCTCGCGTCCGGCGCTCCTTGCGCCGGACGCGGTTCTTTCGACCCGTCACGAAAGGGATCCATGACCGCTGAAGAAAGCGTGCGCGCGGGGCGCCTCGACGAGGCTCTGGCGGAGCTTCAGGCGCAGGTGCGCAAGCAACCGGCGGACCCAAAGTTGCGGATCTTCCTTTTCCAGCTCTTGTCCGTCATGGGGCAGTGGGACCGTGCGCTGACCCAGCTCAAGGTCGCCGGCGAAATGGACGCCAACGCCGCCACCATGATGGCGACGTACAAGGAAGTCATCCGCTGCGAGATGCTGCGCGCCGAGGTTTTCGCGGGCAAGGAGCGCCCGCTGCTCTTCGGGAAGCCGGCGGAGTGGATGGCATTGCTGATCGAGGCGCTGCGCCTCAGCGGTGAGAAAAAGTTCGAGGAGGCGGCGAAGCTGCGCGAGCAGGCGTTCGAGGCCGCCCCCACCACGTCGGGCTCGGTCAACGACCAGCGGTTCGAGTGGATCGGCGACGCCGACCAGCGGATCGGCCCGATGCTGGAAGTGATCGTCAACGGGCGCTACTACTGGGTTCCGTTCGGGCGTTTGAGTGAGGTGCGGGTTGAAAAACCGGCCGACCTGCGCGACATTGCCTGGACGCCGGCGTACCTGACGCTCGTCAACGGCGGCGAGACCGTCGGCCTGATTCCCACGCGCTATCCGGGCACGGAGAAGTCGGCGAACGCGGCGCTGGTGATGGCGCGCGGCACCGAGTGGACCGAGAGCCCGGGCGGCACCTACACCGGCGTCGGCCAGCGGTTGCTGGCCACCAACGACGGCGAGTACGCGCTGATGGACATACGGGAGATCAAGCTCGACTCGACCAACGACGGCGATCCCGCCGAGCCGGCCCCCGAGGCGTAAGTTCGATGGCGGAGCTGACCCAGAAGGAGCGGCTACAGCCGTCGTTGTTGGATCGGCTGACCGACGACAGCCCGAACGAACGGCGCGAGTCGCGCGACAAGCACGTGATCTCGCCGTCGCGCCTGCGCGAGTGCGTGCGCCGCGATCTGACCTGGTTGCTCAACACGAGCAATCTGGCGGCGCTCGTGGATCTCGAGGGCCACCCGCACGTCGCGCGTTCGGTGCTGAACTACGGCATGCCGGATCTCGCTGGGCACTGCGCATCCAGCGTCGACGTGCGCTCGATGGAGCGGCTGCTGTCGAACGTGATCTGGGATTTCGAGCCGCGGCTCATCAAGAGCTCGGTCAAGGTCAAGCTGGTGGTCGACGAGAAGAAGATGGATCCCAACGCCATGTGGTTCGACATCGAGGCAGAGCTGTGGGCGCAGCCGCTGCCGCTGCGGTTGTTCCTGCGTACCGAGATCGATCTCGAAACCGGTGGCGTGAGGGTGTCGGAAGCCGACGGTCAGCGCGGCTAATGGATCCCCGGCTTCTCCGCTACTACGGTCGCGAGCTCCAGTACGTGCGCGAGCTGGGCTCGGAGTTCGCGCGCGACTTCCCCAAGATCGCGGGGCGGCTGGGCCTGGACACGTTCGAGTGCTCCGATCCCTACGTCGAGCGGCTGCTCGAGGGGCTCGCCTTTCTTTCGGCGCGCGTGCACCTGCGCATCGATTCGGAGTTCCCGCGGTTCACCCAGCACCTGCTGGAGATCGTCTATCCGCACTACCTGGCGCCGACGCCGTCGATGGCGGTGGTGCAGATGCGGCCGAACCTGGCCGAGGGGACGCTGGCGCAGGGCTACCGCGTTCCACGCGGCACGGCGCTACGCAGCCTGCTCGGGCGCGGCGAGCAGACGCCGTGCGAGTACCGGACATCGCAGGATGTGACGCTGTGGCCGCTGGAGCTGACCCACGCGGAGTACACCGGGTACGTCGGTGACATCGGCGACGTGAAGCTCCCGGCGCGTGCGCGCGGCGCGATCCGGTTCAAGCTGCGCACGACCGCAGGGCTGAGCTTCACCGACCTGGCGCTCGACGATCTGCCGCTGTTCATCCGCGGTGCCGACGAGCTGCCGATGAAGATCTACGAACAGATCATGGCGCACGCGGTGGCGATCGTGGCGCGCCCGACGACGCGCCCCGCGCCTTGGCAGCACGTGGTCACCGAGAACCCGATCGAGAGCGTCGGCTTCGCCGACGAAGAAGCGCTCTTGCCGTACGGGCCGCGCTCGTTCCAAGGCTATCGCCTTCTTCAAGAGTACTTCGCGTTCCCGTCGCGATTCCTGTTCGTGAGACTCAATGGCCTCCGCGAGGCGGTTCGTCGCTGCAACGGCTCCGAGATGGAGATCGTGGTGCTCACCGACGCGCACGACCGCGGGCTCGACGGCGCCGTCAGCCCGGAGAACTTCGCGATGTTCTGCGCGCCGGCGGTCAACCTGTTCCCACGGCGCGCCGACCGCATCCACCTGACCGAGTCGGAGACCGAGTACCACCTGGTGCCCGACCGGACGCGGCCGATGGACTTCGAGGTCCACACGGTGAAAGAGGTCGTGGGCTACGGGTCGAGCTCGGAGCTCAAGCAGACCTTTCACCCGTTCTTCGCCTGGAACGACCAGACCTCCGCCGAGGAGGCGCCGGCCTACTACACGCTCCAGCGGCAGCCGCGCATGCTGTCGGCGCGCCAGCGGGCGAGTGGCACGCGTTCGAGCTACGTCGGCAGCGAGGTCTTCATGGCTCTGGTCGACCCCAATGAGGGACCGTACCGTTCGAGCCTGCGCCAGCTCGCGATCGAAACCCTGTGCACCAACCGCGACCTTCCGTTGCACCTGCCGGTGGGTCAGGCGCACACCGACTTCACGCTGGAGTCCGGCGCGCCGGTCGAGTCGGCGCGCTGCCTCGCCGGTCCGACGCCGCCGCGCGCGTCGTACGCCGACGCCGACGCTAGCTGGCGGCTCATCAGCCACCTGTCGCTCAACTATCTGTCGCTGGTCGACGCCAACGCGGGCGCGGGTGAGAAGGCGAGCGCGCTGCGCGAGTTGCTGTCGCTTTACTGCGATCTCAACGATTCGAACACGCGCAAGCAGATCGAGGGCGTACGCGAGACCGGGTCGTCCGGGATCACGCGCGCGCTGCCTGTGCCGGGTCCGACGACGTTCGGCCGCGGCCTGGAGATCTCGGTCACCTGCGACGAGTCGGCGTTCGAGGGCAGCGGCGTCTATCTGTTGGGCGCGGTCCTGGAGCGATTCTTTTCCAAATACGTCTCGATCAATTCCTTCACCGAGACCGTCCTGCGCACGGTGCAGCGCGGGGAGATCATGCGATGGCAGGCGAGGACAGGGCTCCGGCAGGCAATCTAGCGCCCGCCGTCGCTCCGCCCGCGGGTGCTCCCGCGCCGGCGCGCAACGGTGGTGCTGCTTCGGGTCCGAGCATCGCTTCGGAGACGTCGCCTGTGGAGCCGGCGCCGTCGGCGCCGGCGAAAACGAGCGCTCCGCCCGTTTCGTCGGCGGGGCGCGCATCGCTGTCACGCGAGAAATCAGCGGCGATGAACGCGATCTTCGACCAGCTCGCGCGCGCCCCGCACGCCTTCGATTTCTATCAAGTCATGCGGCGGCTGGAGAGCCTGTACTGCGACCGGCCGGAGCGGCCTCGATTCGGTGCCGGCGCGCGTCCGGCCGACGAGCCGATCCGCCTCGGTCAGGATCCGTCGCTGATCTTCGCGCCGCGCGCGCTCGGGGCGCTGACCCCCGGCAAGAACGGCGCGCCGCCGCGGCTGTCGGTCAATTTCTTCGGCTTGCTCGGACCGAACGGCCCGATGCCGCTGCACATCACCGAGTACGCGAACGAACGTCAGCGTCACGCCGAGGATCCGACGATGAGTCGGTTCTTCGACCTCTTCAATCACCGGATGATGCTGCTGTTCTACCGCGCGTGGTCGACCGCGCAGCCGACGGTCGGTCACGACCACCCGGCGACCAACCGGTTCTTGCTCTACGTCGGGGCGCTCGAGGGGCTGGGCCTGACGTCGGTCCGCAACCGCGACGACTTTCCCGACTCGGCGAAGCTGTTCTACGCCGGGCGGCTCGGGGGACAGACGCGGAACGCCGACGGCCTGGCGGCAATGGTCGGCGAATTCTTCAAGATGCCGGCACGCGTGGAGCCGTTCATGGGCAGCTGGCTCCTCATCCCCGGCGGCCACCAGTGGCGCCTGGGGGCCGGTGGCACGCGTGGTGGAGCGCTTGGCGGCTCGACCATCGCCGGCCAGCGTGCCTGGAGCCGCCAGCAGAAGTTCCGCGTGGTGCTGGGGCCGCTCAATCGCGCCCAGTTCACGCGGATGTTGCCCGGCCACGACAGCCTCAAGAAGCTGACGGCGCTGGTGCGTAACTACGCCGGCGACGAGAACGCCTGGGACGTGCGCCTGATCCTCGACGAGCAGACCGAAGAGCCGTGCCGTCTCGGGCGCTCGTTGCTGGGCTGGACGTCGTGGCTGGGCAAGCAGCCGAGAAGCGGGAAACGCGAGGATCTGATATTGGATCCAATGTCGGAAGCTGTTCAGACGGCCGCATGAGCCAGCATCAAGCGGGGCTCCCGCACCCTAAGCGGGGGACTCCCGTACCCTTTCAATGCTCGCTGGGATGGGAGAGAGAAAATGTCGGAGATTAGCCGCGTCAAGCTGTTCGAGAAGCTGAATAGCGTCGGGTACAAGGCGATCGAGAGCGCGACCGTCACCTGCAAGCTCCGGGGCAACCCCTACGTCGAGCTGATTCATTGGTTCAATCAGATCCTGCAGACGAACGATTCCGACTTTCACCGAATCGTGCGCCACTTCCAGCTCGAGCCGTCGCGGCTGGCCAAGGACATCACCGAGGCGCTCGACAAGTTGCCGCGCGGCGCGACGTCGATCTCCGACCTGTCACCGCATGTCGAGGAGGCGGTCCGGCACGGCTGGCTCTACGCCAGCTTGATGTTCGGCGACACGCAAGTGCGAACCGGCCACCTGATGGTCGGCGCGGTGAAGACCAACATGCTGCGCAACGCGCTCTACGCGATGTCGCGCGAGTTCGAGAAGGTCAAGGCCGACCGGCTGACCGAGGAGTTCGATGCGATCGTCGGGGGCTCGCCCGAGACGTCGCTGCGCGCGGCGGGCACGTCGGCGTCGCCGGGCGAGACGAGCGGCGCGATCGCGCCGGCGGCGATGGGCAAGCAGGAGGCGCTGGCCAAGTTCTCGGTCGACCTGACCGAGCGCGCGCGCAACGGCGAGATCGATCCCATCGCCGGCCGCGACGACGAGATCCGCCAGATCGTCGACATCCTCATGCGCCGGCGGCAGAACAACCCGATCCTCACCGGCGAGGCCGGCGTCGGCAAGACCGCGGTCGTCGAGGGCTTCGCGCTGCGCATCGCCAAGGGTGACGTGCCGCCGATGCTCAAGGACGTTTCGCTGCGCGCGCTCGACGTCGGGTTGTTGCAGGCGGGCGCGAGCATGAAGGGCGAGTTCGAGAACCGCCTGCGCCAGGTGATCGACGAGGTGCAGTCGTCGCCGAAGCCGATCATCCTCTTCATCGACGAGGCGCACACGCTGGTGGGCGCGGGCGGCGCTGCCGGCACCGGCGACGCGGCGAACTTGCTCAAGCCGGCGCTCGCGCGCGGCAAGCTGCGCACGATCGCGGCGACGACCTGGGCGGAGTACAAGAAGCACATCGAGAAGGATCCGGCGCTCACGCGGCGTTTCCAGGTGGTGCAAGTGCCCGAGCCGACCGAGGAGAAGGCGCTGCTGATGATGCGCGGCGTGGCCTCGACGCTGGAGGCGCACCACCGCGTCCAGCTGCTCGACGAGGCCCTCGAGGCGTCGGTGAAGCTCTCGCACCGCTACATTCCGGCGCGGCAGCTGCCCGACAAATCGGTGAGCTTGCTCGATACGGCGTGCGCGCGCGTGGCCGTGAGCCAGCACGCGGTGCCGGCCGAGGTGCAGGACAGCCGTAGCCGCATCGAGGCGCTCGAGACCGAGCTCGCGATCATCGGCCGCGAGCAGGCGGCTGGCTGGGATGCCGTCGAGCGTGAGAAAGAGGTCAAGGACAAGCTGTTGACCGAGACCAAGCGCCTCGGCGAGCTGGAGACGCGCTGGAAGTCGGAGAAGACGCTGGTCGACAAGATCCTCGGCTTGCGGCGCACGCTGCGCGGCGACGGCAACCCGATCGACGGGCCCGCGGTGGCTGGCGCGAACGCGCTCGCGACCAAGGACGGTAAGGCGCCCGCGCCGCCGGCGTCGCCTGAAAAAAAGGTGCAGGGACCCGCGGACGAGGCGCAGCGGCCCGCGCTGCTCGCGCAGCTCAAGGAGGCCCAGGGCGAGCTGTCCAAGCTGCAGGGACAGAATCCGCTGATCTTCCCGACCGTCGACAACCAGGCGATCGCCTCGGTCGTCGAGGACTGGACCGGCATTCCTGTCGGCCGCATGGTCAAGGACGAGATCGAGACGGTGCTCAAGCTCGCCTCCACGCTGGGCCAGCGGGTCATTGGCCAGGACCACGCGCTCGAGATGATCACCCGGCGCATCCAGACGTCGCGCGCGGGTCTCGAGAATCCGTCGAAGCCGATCGGCGTCTTCATGCTGGCCGGCCCGTCGGGCGTGGGCAAGACCGAGACGGCGCTCGCGCTCGCCGAGTCGCTCTATGGCGGCGAGCAGAACCTGATCACCATCAACATGAGCGAGTTCCAGGAGGCGCACACCGTCTCGACGCTCAAGGGAGCGCCTCCCGGATACGTCGGCTACGGCGAGGGTGGCGTGCTCACCGAAGCGGTGCGGCGCCGGCCGTACAGTGTGGTGTTGCTCGACGAGGTCGAGAAGGCGCACCCCGACGTGCACGAGATCTTCTTCCAGGTCTTCGACAAGGGGATCATGGAGGACGGTGAGGGGCGCCTCATCGACTTCAAGAACACGCTGATCATCCTCACGTCGAACGTAGGCACCGAGCTCATCGCCAACATGTGCAAGGACCCGGAGCTTCTGCCGGATCCGGAGGGAATCGCCAAGGCGCTGCGCGAGCCGCTGCTCAAGGCGTTCCCGGCGGCGCTGCTCGGCCGCATCGTGACCATCCCGTATTACCCGCTCAGCGACTCGATGATAGGCAACATCGCGCGGCTACAATTGGGGCGCGTGGCCAAGCGGGTTTCGCTGTCGCACAAGATCCCGTTCACCTACGACGACGCGACGGTCAAGCTGGTGGTCAGCCGCTGCACCGAGCTCGAGAGCGGGGGCCGCATGATCGATGCGATCCTCACCAACAGTCTGCTGCCGAAGGTGAGCCGCGAGATCCTCACGCGCACGATGGAGGGGAGGCCGGTGACCAAGGTGGCGGTCACCGCGCCGGCGGGCGACTTCGAGTATGCGTTCGACTGACATGGGCACCCCCGAGGGGTTCCCAACCCCTCCCGGCGGCTCGGGCGGAGAGACGCACGAGCTGACCGTCGAGCAGGCGATTCAGATGGCGGTGGAGATCCAGCGCCGCGGGCGGCTCGACGCGGCCGAGGAGATCTACCAGCGCGTGCTGGACGCGGTGCCGGACCAGATCGACGCGCTCCATTTCCTGGGCATCTGCCGCTTCCACCGCGGCCAGCACGAAGAGGGAATGGCCCTGGTGCGGCGCGCGCTGGAGCAGGCGCCCGACAACGTCGACGTGCGCAACAACCTGGGCAACATGCTGTCATCGTGCCGGCGCTTCGAGGAGGCCGAGGCGGCGTTCCGGCAAGTACTGGAGCGGGCGCCCGACTACGTCAACGCGCTCTCCAACCTGGGGTCGGTGCTGCGGCGCCGTCGTGATCTGGTGGGCGCCGAGGCGGCTCTGCGGCGAGCGATCGCACTCGCGCCCGCGCACGGCGAGGCCTATCACAACCTGGCCAACGTCCTGCGCGACCTCGACCGCGACGACGAGGCGCTGGTGGTGCAGGGCCGTGCGCTCGAGCTCAACCCCTACGACGGCGAGGCGTACCGCGGGATGGGCGCGGTACTCTATGCCAAGGGCCGCGTCGCCGATGCGCTGGCGATCTACCGCCGCTGGCTCGAGGTCGAGCCGAACAGCGATTCGGCGCGACACATGATCGCGTCTTGCTCGGGCGAGGCGCCGCCGGCGCGCGCCGCCGACGAGTTCGTGCGTCGCACGTTCGAAGGCTTCGCCGATGGTTTCGATCAGATCCTCGCGCGGCTCGACTACCGCGCGCCGGCGCTGGTCGCCGAGGCGGTGCGCACGCTGGCCGGCCAGCCGGCGCGCGCGCTCGACGTGCTCGATGCCGGCGTCGGGACTGGCTGGTGCGGCGCCGATCTACGCCCGTTCGCACGCAGTCTGGCCGGCGTCGATCTCTCGCCCGACATGCTCCGCAAGGCGCGCGAGCGGCAGATCGACGACCGTCCGACCTACGACGAACTCGTCGAGGGTGAGCTCACCGCGTTCATGCGCACGCGGCCACGCGCGTTCGATCTGATTGTCTCGGCCGATACGCTGGTCTACTTCGGACCGCTCGAGGACGTGCTCGGCGCGGCGGCGGGCGCGCTGCGGCCGGGCGGCCATCTGGTCTTCACCGTCGAGGAGGCGATCGCCGACGCACCGAACGGGGTGCTTCTGAACCCACACGGCCGGTACAGTCACAGTGAGGATTACCTGCGCCGCACGCTCGCGGGCGCCGGCTTCGAGCCGCCCGCGATCGACCGCGTGACCTTGCGGCACGAGCTGAAGCTGCCGGTCGCCGGGTTCTTGGTCGGCGCGCGTCTCGCCCGCGCGTAGTCGCTTCAGGGGACGACGTTGACGGCGATCGGTCCGGCCGCCAGCGAAGCGGGCAGTGACGGGCAGCTGTCGAATCCAGTACACGACCTCGCGGTTCCGAGACCGCTGCCTTCGAAGACGTCCTTCACGATCAGTGTCGCGCGACCGGTGATCCCCGGCGCGGTGATCGCGACTCTCTGCGGATCCGGCCCGTACGTGCCGGGCCCGAACGTGAAATACGGCACCTCCGGCGGCTGAATGTCGAGCCAGTAGAAGTTTCCGGCGCCCAGATCCGTGGCGACGGGAGAGACAGTCGACGGCAGAAGAATCGTGAACGGGCTGTTCGCGTGCACGGTGCCGTCGCCGGCCGGGGTCAGCTGTGCGCCGAAACCGGGAAACAGATCGTCGTAGGTCGCCTCGCCGTATATCCGGCCTCCGCCGGCAACACGCACGTGAACCGGCGTGTCCGGTGGAACTGCGTCGAACTCGACGAGAATGTCCCAAACGCACTCACCCAGCTCTGTCGGCGTCACCTCGCGCTCGTTCACGCTGACGGTCAGGTCGGAGGGGAGCGGGAAACAGCTCTGGGCACGGCTCGGCCATCCGAAGTCGACCGTCACCCGATAGCCGATCTCGTCGAGGCTCCCCGGATTGTCTTTCCAGTCGGCGGTCGTGAACAGTGAGATCGGAGGGGATGCATCGGAGCCGCACCCGGCGGTGATCCCTGCCGCGCCCGCCAGGCATGCGGCAACGCGAATCACCACGCTCGCGGGGACGAGTTGACGGGTGCGCGCGCGCATCACATCGTCTCCGTCACGAACACCGGTCCCAGAACGTTGGTCGCGTTGCCGGTGCAGACCGCGAACCCCTCACAGTTCACGGTCGCCTGGGGGGCATATGGCGTCCCGTTTACGACCACGGCGCCACGTCCGCTGAACGCCGGCATCCTGGTGTGCACACCGTCCGGATACCGCACCGGGCGGCTGGCGGTGTACGGGGAGCCTGGCCAAGGCGTCTCGTCGAGGGGGAAAACCGAGGCGGGCCCGGGCGTGCTGCTCGGGAGCCCGGACGTCGCAGCGATCACGATCTCGTCGCCGGCACGAACCACTCCGTCGGGCGGGGCGATCAGCGTCGCGCCCAGTCCCGGGATCAGGCCGTCGAAGGTCCCGGTAGCGATTGCCTTGCCGTCCTGTTCCGCGGTGACGGTGACCGACGACGAGGCCATCGTCGGGGCAGCCGCGACGGTGGCGGACACGCAATTGTTCGCGTCGCGTGATAGCGGCACGGGCTTGCCGAAGGCGATGACTTGCAGTGACGGCGGCAGATCATCGCAGGCGCCGGTGCTGTTCTTCCTCTGCTCGACGACCAAGGCGTATACGAAGCCAAGCTCTGCGACGGACGTCGCCTCCCAGTTCCAGTCGGCTCCGATGCCCACATTCAGCTCGGGGCGGGGCGCGCTGTCGTCGCCGCATCCGGCGAGCCCCAACCCCGCCAGCGCTCCGACGAGAAGCGCCGATCGCGCGACCGACCCGAGCCGCGCTGCCCCCGACCCACCAACCATCGCCTGGAAACGCTAGCACGTGGCAGGCGAGTCATCAGTGATCGTCGTCGCGCTCCAACCGCTTTCCCCGACGCTGGCCGCGTGTTTTTTGATGTTTCGACCCGTGACCTCGTCATCCAAGGAAAGCACAGAAGCAGTCGAGGGAAAGGAATGCGTGCTGTCACGGACGCGGCCTTCAACTTGGCGCTGATGGAGTTCTGCAAGGTGCACAATCGCCAACATCCCGGTTTCGTTGTCCTCGATTCGCCTCTCCTAGCCTATCGTGAACCGGAAGGGGACGGACGACGATCTTCGCGGGACGAACGTGCAGGACAAGTTCTATGAGGTACCTAGCCGCGATAGATGACCGTCAGTTCATCATCATCGAGAACGTCGATCCGCCCGCTGGTGTATCCGCGCGGCCAAGTACGTTTTTTTTCAGTAAGAACCCAAGCCAAGCGCGCTACGGGTTCTTTCCAGTGCTTCCCATAGAACCGGCACCCTAGGTGCCGCACTGAGAAGGCAGCGGGCCGCTGCGTTCGCCGGTCGCTCCATGCGCGGCGAAGGCATGTGATTGCGCGTCCATCGAGCACTACCGCCGGGCTTTGGCGGCGCTTGGTTCGATCGCAAAGAATCGGTTCGGACTCCCTTTGCGGGCGATGTCCTTGCGCGGATCGTTCCACGCCCGGAGGAGCCCGCAGCGATCCCAGAGCTGGATCACGGCGGGCTCGTCAGCGTCCTCGAAGCTCCGGATGTCCAAGGTCGATCACTCTCGCTGCCAGCCGGGTTTCGCCGCGGACACCGCGCGGTAGTAGTCGGAGAGCGCGAGCGCGGATGCGGCTGCCTCGTCGCACAGGACGGTCACGTGCGGGTGAAGCTGCAGCGCCGAGGACGGCACCAGCGCCGCGATCGGCCCCTCGACGGTTTTCGCCAGCGCGGCGGCCTTGCGTTCGCCGGTGGCCAGCAGCACGCAACGGCGCGCCGAGAGGATCGTCGCGATCCCCATGGTGATGACGTGTTGAGGAACCGGCTCGGCGCCGAAGGCCGCCTGATTCGCGGCGCGCGTGCTCTCGGAGATCGTTTTCAACCGCGTGCGCGAGCCCAGCGACGAGGTTGGCTCGTTGAACGCGATGTGGCCGTCGGCGCCGAGCCCCAGCAGTGCGAGATCCAGCCCGCCCGCTGCGGCGATCGCGGTCTCGTAGGCGGCGGTGCTCGCGGGGATGTCCGCTGCCAAACCGTCGGGGATATGGATTCGCTGCGGCGCGAGGTCGACCTTGGCGAACAGCGCCTGATCCATGTAGCGCCGGAACGACGCCGGATGATCCGCGGCGAGCCCGACGTATTCGTCGAGGTTGAACGTGGTCGCGTGCGCGAACGACAGGCGCTCTTCGCGGTGCAGGCGCACGAGCTCGGCGTAGAGCGGCTGCGGCGTTCGTCCGGTCGGCAGCGCCAGCACCGCGTCGGGCTTGCGCCGCAGCAGCCCCGCCACGACCCGCGCTCCCAGCGCTCCGACCTCGCCGGGCGACGACAGAATCACGACCTCCATCGGGTGGGTGTCAGCCGAAGGCGGTCAGCAGCTCGGCCAGCGTCGAGCCTGGGTTCTCGACCAGGCGCCGCTGTTCGGGGTTGAGCGCTTTGAGGGCCGCCTCGATCGCCGCGCCGACCTCCGTACGCAGCGGCCAGAAGCGCGGCGCGCGGTGGCGCGGGTTTGCGAGGTAGGCGAGCGCCGCCGGAGCGGGCTCTCCGAGCGTCATCAGCAGCCGTGGGCTTTCGCCGGCGGTCCAGAACATCGACGGCGAGTTGTCCCGCCATTTGAGCCGCCGCCGCGCCAGCTCGAGCCACAACGTGCGCGCGGTATCACTCGGTGCCGGGGCATCGACGGTGATCACGCCTCCCTGGCCCGCCGGTCCGGTCTTCGCCGCCTGGTCGCACGCCATGGCGAACGTGCGCAGCGCGTAACCCAGCAGCGCGCGAGACGCGCCCATCGCGGTCGCGAGCGCTTGCGCGTTCTCCTGCCCGAGAGCCGCCACCGCCGTTTGCGCGTCGGCCTCGGTCGGGTGCGGCGGCGCATCCAGGCCCAGCGCCTGCGCGTGCGCGATCAGATCCGGCCCGGAGAGCTCGGCCCCCGCCATCGCCACCGCGCCGGCCGCCTGGACGAAGCGTTCGTACGCCGCCGGCATGGCGGGCAGCTCCGCGAAGAGCCCAACCGCCGGTATCGTCGCGAAGACCGCCAGCGGGAACAGCCGCCCCGCCGCGTCGGTGCCGGGGACGAATGCGCCGATGAACGCGTAGCCCGAATCCGAGGGCGTCAGGATGAACGCCGTCGGCCCCGGCGGCAGCGCCGTCTTCTCGGTGCGGATGATCTCCATCGCGTCCTGGAACCAGCGATCGAGCCCGGCCTGGGAAAACTCACCCGCGTTCGCGCGCAGGAAGTCCGGCTGGCTTCGCACCTTGCCGTAGACACCGATGGCCATCCCACCGCCCACTCCCATTTCGACGCTCATTTGCCACATCCTCCTGCGCCGTTGACGACCGACCGAGGCATCTCGAGGCCCCGGAACGCACGCAGCAGCGCCGCCGGCTTGACGTCTGCGTGGATCACTCCGTCGCCCAGCGGCGGCGTCCAAGATCCTGACAGGTACTCCTCGCCCTCCGACGACGTCGCGAGCTTTCCGTCCTCGAGCAGGTGCAAGAGCGCCCACTCGCCGTCCGTGTACCCGAGATCGCCTTCGCCGCCCTTCGGATAGTAGAAGTGAAAGAGCGCGCCGCGGCCCGGCCACGGGACGTCGTCCCAGCGCTCCTTGGCGTTGAAGTAGGTGATCTTCTTGCCGCCGCTCTCGAAGACGATCTTGTTGTAGGGCGCGGACGGGCGGATGCGCACTTGCGCCGTCAGCCCCAGCTTCGACGGATCCTTGGCGAACAGAAGATCCGTGATCTCCTCCGCGCGCTTCAGGAACACGGTCAGCCCCGGCTTGTACTTCACGCTCGATCCATCGCGCACGTGGAACAGAGTCGTCCCCGCCGGGTGATCGATGTCCGACTGCAGCGACTCCGAGAAGTACTGCCAGATCGTGCCGGTCTTGGGCTGGAAGAACTTCTGCACGTCGTCGACGTGCGCGTCGCGCGCGCCCTTGGACCGCACGAACGGGTACTTGCCGGAGAGCAGCTGGTCGTAGACCACCACGATGCTGTCGCACCACTTTCGGTTCGCCGAGTCGCCGGTCGCGCCGTTGACCGCGACCTCCGCGCCTCGCAGCGGCGGCATCAGGATCTTCTCGAGCAGCCCGGCCTCCCAGCCGTTCTCGTTGTAGCTGCTGATCAGGTTCTGCAGCTTTACCCGCTGTGTCTTGACCGTGGTCTGGAACGCGTGGGGGTCGGGCGCGCCCGACTCTCCCACCGCGCCCTGAAGCTCGGCCAGGATCTGCCCGTAGGTCTCAAGCCCGGTCGGCTTGGTCATGCCGAAGCTCAGGAACGCCCCGAACTCCTTGCCGACGTCCTCCGGGGTCATCGGGTCGTCGCTGGTCCGCTTGCTGCCCCGTCCCTGCGGCGCCGCCGGGTCGTCGCCGCCCCCCTCGGCATCGTCCTTCTTGCCGAACATCGTCTTGATCTTGCCGCCGATGCTGGCCGATGCCTTCCCCTTGAGCTTTCCTATCAGCCCCTCTGGATCCTTGAAGATCAGATCCTTGCTGGCGTTGCGCCAGATCGAATCGAGCGGCCGATCCATCACGAAGGCCTTCAGCAGCGACCGCACCTCGTCGATGCTGGTCGGCTCCTTGACCGACAGCGAGACCAGGAAGGTCTTCCACGCGTCGACGTAGCGCCGGAAGTATGCCGCGCGCAAAGCATCCTCGTCCGCCCCCGCGCGCTTGCGCGGCGCCGCCAGGACCCACGCATTCTCGTCGTGCTCCTGGTCGGCGGTCAGCCGCTGAATGCGTCCCCTGACGATCTCCCAGCCCGCCGGCGTGAACGCGCCCGGCACGAACGGGCCACTCTTGCGGTCGCCGCCCGACTGAAACACCGTGACCGCGCCCGCGACGATGTCGAACAGCCGCACGTCGCGCGGCATCTGCGGGTCGCGCAGCAGGTCAGCCAGCGGGTCGCCCTCGGTCGCGCCCAGCAGCGCCGCGCGCGAGCGCGACACCACCAGCGGCTTTCGCTCCTCGAGATCGCCGGTCGACTCGATGTCGAGCAGGTAAAAGCGCACGGCGTTCTCCAGCGCCTTGCGCGCGCGCGTGGTCGCTGCGTCGCCGCCCAGCGCGCCCCAGCGATCGCTCGCCAGCTCGGCTGCGACGTCGACGGTCTTGTCGCGCCAGTGATCGCTCTCGGGCGCCGGCTCGTCGGCGGCCTTGGGCTGCGTCAGCAGCAAATGGAACATCAGGCCGTGCACCGCGCTCTCGGAGTCGGCGACATTTTGCCCTCGCGCGTACGCGAGCAGCAGCTCGCCATCGTTGTCGAGCAGCGGCCGGATCAACAGCCGCTCGACCGCGAGGTGGAGCGGGTCCATCAGGCGATCGCCGGGGTATAGGCCGAAGCGCAACGCCACGTCGGGCCCGCTGGCCACGAACTTGGCCAGGCGCGCCGCCGTCGCCTCGGTCGCCTCGATGGGCGCGGTCGCGAACGGGCCAGGGACGTTGTGCGGCCCGCGCGCCGCGTTCAGCTTCTCTACGAAGTTCTTGGACTCGGTGACCAGCTCCTGGTTCTCGATGTACGACGAGATCGGCAGCACCAGCAGCAGCGCCGAGATCGCCAGCGCCACGCCGGCGGTTACCCAGCGCACCGTGCGCTCTTTCTTGAGCAGCGGCGCGCTGCGCACCGCGACGTCCTTGTCGGGGAACACCACGCGCTGGAAGACGTCGCGCACGAAGTAGCTCTTCGGCTTGCTCGGCGGCGCGCCGGTGACGCGCGGGGTGACCCCGAACGCCGCCGCCATGTTCGCCATCGCGCGATCGACCGGCCGCCCCTCTTGCGTCCCGCTGGTGAAGTACACGCCGCGCATGATCGGCGCGTCCTGGTAGACGCTCTTGTCGAACAGGTTGGCGACCAGGTCGACCAGCCCCTGGCGTAGCGAATCGAACTCCTGCGGGAAGGCGTAGATCCACTCGCGCGCGTCGATGCGCCGCTCTTGCCCCATGCGCAGCAGCGCGTTCCGCTCCAGCACCTCGGTCAGGTCGTCGAAGTGCTGCGCGAACGCGTCGACGTGGTCGTCGTGCTGGCGAATCAGCGGCAGGCTGAAGCCGAGGATCTGGCCGCGCTCGCGGTCCTTGAGCTCGCCGAAGGTCTCGACGAAGCCCGAGATCAGATCGCACTTGGTGATGATCAGGTAGACCGGCACGACCAGCTCGAGGCGCGCGATCACCTCGTCGATGCGCTCGCGCAGCGTGGTCGCGAGCTCGCCGATCTGCTCCTCGTTGCCTTGCAGATCGGTGGCCGAGATTGCCAGCAGGATGCCGTTGATTGGTTTCTTGGGCCGCGTCTTCCTGAGCAGGTCGAGGAACGCCAGCCACTCCTCGCGGTCATCGTCGTCGGTGCTCCAGCGACCCGCCGTGTCGAGAAGGATCGCCTCGTTGGTCATCCACCAGTCGCAGTTGCGCGTGCCGCCGACGCCGCGCACCTTGCCCGCCTTGCCGGCCGGCATCTTCAGGCCCGAGCTGCGGATCGCCGTGGTCTTGCCCGACGCCG
>Ga0265342_10000552_pt1 | contig 39552 bp, 40 predicted proteins | sample 4CB327metaG_FD_203125 | JGI IMG/M metagenome (GOLD analysis project Ga0265342, IMG submission 203125) | Rhizosphere microbial communities from Carex aquatilis grown in University of Washington, Seatle, WA, United States - 4-CB3-27 metaG | ecosystem: Host-associated > Plants > Roots >... | reverse complement strand
CTCGGATCGGGTGTTCCAACAGCAATGTCGTCAACCTCCGGTTTCAATAAATCCAGGAGGTGAGTGTCCGTGATCGGGTAACCGGTACGAAATGTCTCGGGCAAGCCAAGCAGTGTGATGGCCTGGCGGTTGGTCACCAGGACGTTGCCGTCGGCGTCCGCCATAATGATTCCCTGGCCCATGCACTCGAGTGTCACTTCGAGTTCGCGCGACTTGAGCTCCAACTCGCGCGCTCTTTCATGCGCCTGCGCTTCGCTACGACGCAGATTGTCTCGAACGCGGTTGAGTCTCAATTTGTATTGCGTGCACCCCGCGACAGCGATCAACACCAGAATCGTAAACACCGCAGCCAAGACCAGGTAGGTGTTTCGATTGTGTCGATAGTTTCTGAAGATATCGCTTTCAGCGCGGCCGACTGACACGATGATTGGAAGTTTGTCGGAGACGCGATATCCGATCAACCGATTGACCCCGTCGAGCGTGCCACTGCCCCAAAAATGCCCGGCCGGGCCCAGCGCCAAGGCACGACGAAACTCCGGCTGCAGGAACTTGCGGCCGGCAGTGTACGAAGCGCCTGGCGCGGCAAGAATGATGCCGTCGAGATTCCTGAGAATGACGATACCGTGCGAACCGAGGTCGATGCTGTCATAGAATCGTTGAAGAAAATCCGGGTCCAGCGACGCAATGATGATGCCACCGAAGCTGCCATCTTTCCCTCGCAGGCGACGCGAAAGCTGGATCGACCATTTGCCCGATGCCCGTCCCAGCATCGGCCTGCTGATGAACAGGTTGTCCGCGCTGGTGTCGACTTGGGCCAGAAAATGCTCTCGATCGCCAAGAAACAGCGGCGGTCCATGGTAGTCCGTCGTCGTGGGGCCCATGAAACCATCGGATTCGATGATCGACATTTGGATGGTCTCGCTGCCGATCAGTGCGGTCCGTTCCGCCCAATTGCGCAGATCAAAATGTTTCGGATCAGCCTCGGCGCTCTGCCGAAGCAGCAGAAGCGTACGGTCGATGCGCAGCAGCCTCTGGACGGTGTTTTCTTCGAACAATCGAACCAGGGCATCGGTTTGCTTGATGGCCCCCTCGACAGTCCTTTCGCGCTCGACCAAAGTCACCAACGCCACCGCGCTCCAGCAGGCGGCGATCAAAATGAGGCCGAGCGGCGCCGCAGGCCACAGCGATGCGCGCAGCCATATGTGAAACCCGCGCCACATCGTCATAATGTGTACCCATCAGGACAAAACATAACCGGAGCCTGGGCTAACGCATCAGCCGTTGAAATCGACGAGCGGAAATGCCCTGGGTTGCGCGCCTTGGTTAAGAAACACTCAAGGCAAGCCCCCGAGAACGATCGGGTTATTTGCGTCTAAGATCACTGTTGCTGCGGTTGAAGCGATCGCGATGATGACTCGCGCGATTCAAAAACGAGCGGGTTCGCGCGCGCCGGTCTCACGACATCATCTGCAAATGCCGATCGCCAGAAGAACAAGGTGGAAAGGCCGGGCGCGACGCCCGGCCCTCCCGTGTCAGAAGATCACCAGCGTCCGCACCGATACGGATGATAGTAGCACCAACCGCGACCGGGCCCGCCGTAAGCCCAGCGGCGATAACCCCAACCACCACCCCAGCGATGACCGCCCCATCCGCCGTGATGCCACCAAACCTTCTCGATCTGGCTGGACTGTGCAGCCGTGTCCTTGAGGCCAGTTCCGCTCGCCGGCGCCGCAGTGGCGCCGGATATTCCGACGCAGCCAAGACCGATGGCCGCGATCGTTGCGACAACATGGATACGCATCACTGCTTTCCTCTTCATGATGTAGGCCCCTAAGCCGATGCTAGCGCCGCGATATACAACGGCAGATGAACGAAAGTGCTGCCCATTTTACGACATGTTTATGCACGTCGATGGAGGTGCGAGCGTTGAGCCACGCAGATGCCTGCGCTCACAAACGCGTTTGCCGCCGTTCGGAGAATTGCAGCGACAATGGGCGCAGAGCGACGCTTCGCGGATGAAGTGCGTGCCACAGCGGGAACACTGGCGCAGATCATTGCGCACCCCGCGATCGCGCCGTAGATCGGCGCCACACGCTAGCCGCGATCCAGCACCGACACCGCGTGCTCTACGGCAAGAGAACGTTGCGGCAACGCCGTTGGCTCGACGGCGTTGCCCGCAACGCCAGTCACGAACGTTAGGGGGACGATCGCGACTGGTCTGGAGATAGTGGGCAGAGATCACACGCGCCGACTGGCAAAGCGGTGTCGCTGCCACGATACGCCGTTGACGAAGACGTCATAACGTCAACGGAGCAAGCCCGTTTACACCGGTTAGAACCGATAATTGACTCCGGCGCGGCCGATATTGTCGGTCAGGTGGCCATTCGTGATGTTCACGGTGGGCACCCCATTGAAATTGGAACCACCATTGCCGAAGTCGACATAGAGATATTCGAGCTTGGCGCTCCAACGATCCCAGAATGCCCATTCGATGCCGCCGCCGACCGTCCAGCCGCTCAACGTGTTCGAGTTGCTGAATGAGGTCGCGCCAGCGGCCGTGGTGACCGTGCCGTTAAAGTTGCGATTGCCATACGCCCATCCACCGGTCACGTAGGGAAGCCAACGATCAAAGGCGATGCCGGTTCGACCACGTACGGTCCCGAACCATTGCAATTTGTCACTTAGGCTGCCAGTGGCGCCCCCCGCTCCAAATGTATTCGTGTCCCGCTCGCTTGACCCCTGGAAGTCCGCTTCGAGCCCGAGCACCCAAGCATTGCCGAGTCCGTTCGAGTTGAACTGCCAATTGTAACCGAGTTGACCGCCGCCGATCACGCCGTTCGGGCTGAAACCCGTGACAGCAACCGGAACCCCGGCGACGAATATCGTTCCGGATTGATTCCCCCAGCTGCCGCCGAGATTGGCTCCGAGATAAAAGCCGCTCCAATTGTAGTAAGATGGAGCGAGAGGCGGCGCCTTCAGCGGCATGTCGGCGGCTGCCGCGACGCCGCAAAATTCGAGCGCGGTGAATAGCATTAATGAAACTCGCAAAGCCTGGCTCATTGCCCACTCTCCAATTTTGTTTGCCGAAAACAAAAAAGCGCCTTGTTGAAGATTCGGACTATCGGGCGGATGTCGTAGATCCTCAGGTGATCACCCGAGACGAGATCCTTGTTTCAGTGGACCGTGGCATCGCAGCAACACAACGCCGTTACCCCAATACTGAAACAACGTCCGCGTTTCCGTCAGTCTCCAATCTATCCACCGGAGTCCAACGCGGACTCCGCGTGACGCGGTGAATGCATCGGCCGCCGCAACAAGAAAGTGTGATTCTTCCCGCGACCACCGCCGATCACATTTGCGTTGCCGGACGATTGTACTACCCGGACTCCGGGAACCCACGTAGTGGTGCACGGCATCCAATTCGGGGCGGGGGCGCTTCGTCGATTGGAGCCGCGATGATCCGCATTCTTCTCGCCGACAATCACTTCGTCATTCGAAGTGGCTTGCGCGCGCTTCTCCAGGGGCGCCGCAATTTCGACATCTGCGGAGAGACCTGCGACGGGCAACAGGCGGTCGATCTTGCCGTTCTCAAGAAGCCGGACGTGGTCGTCATCAATGTCAATCTGCCGATCATCAACGGAATCGCCGCCACACGGCAAATTCGTCGGGCGGTTCCCGGCGCCGAAATCTTGATCTACACCGCGGAGAGCCACGACGACCGCGTCCGGGAGGCCCTCTCCGCCGGGGCGATCGGCTATGTCTTGAAATCGGCGCCCGACGAGCAAGTCATCCAGGCCATTGGGTCACTTGCCCTACATCATCCGTTCTGTTCGAGCACAGTGTCGCAGAGGCTACTCAACGATCTGACCATGCGGGTGCGCAATGACAGCAACGGTGTGCACTTGACCACGCGTCAACGGGAGATTCTGCGGCTGATCGCCGAAGGACATCGCGGCAAACGCATCGCCCTGATGCTGGGGATCAGTCTCAAGACCGTCGAAACCCACCGCACCGCGGCCATGCGCAAGCTTAACCTGCGGTCGATCGCGGATGTTGTTCGATACGCCATCAGAATGAATTTGATCGAGGCATAGTGCGTCTCTCGGCGCTGCGCTTTGCGCCAAATTGGTAGCAACCGCGGCAGATCCACCGCCGCCGAACGTACGTAAGACTGCTCTCAGCAATCAACCTGCCCCGCCTGCCCAGATAGCCATGGCGCCGCGCGCGCTTTTGCTGTAAGTCTCTGCCGATACGACAGATTAGCGGTCGACCCATAATCTCCGGTCGGTGCGTGCCCTGCGGGCGCATCCAGCAAAAACAAACGGTTGGCCGATTTCCGTCTCGCTCATTGCAACTGATCAAACAGCCCTGGTGACCCGCAAGGGTCGGCCGAAAGACATGACATGGAATGGAAGCTGCACACCCTCGACCAGTCGGTGACCCCGTCGCTGTCGGGGCACTGGTACTACCCCTCCAAGGAGGAGGCGCTGCGGGTCGCGCGTGGTCTGATCGGTCGCCGTTCGCTGGTCAGCGTGCTTTATCTCGAGACCACCGACGAACAACAGCGGATCGAGCTCGCGGATATCGAGAAATGGTGCCGCGATCAGTCCGACAGCGACTGAGGCGCCTGGCGCTAGTCCTCCATCTCGACTGTCAGGACGTGATCGCAATCCTCGCACTGAAACGTTCGCAATTCCGGCAACGGGCCCGCACGCGGCGTGACACTCACCAGCGTCATGGCACATCCGCACGCGGGACAATGGCCGCGGGAGCGGATCGGTACCGGATCTGCGTCGCCTGACGTCGGCTCTGACATGCATGCACAAAACACGGTGCAGAGCGCCGGCGCGCCTTGAGATAGATCAAACACCGCCGCGCATGATTCGAGGCCGACCTAGACCCACTGCGGCACATCGTGCGGTTGGCGTGCGGTTGCAAAAAATTTCAGCGCGCTTGGTTCGCTGTCGGCCCGGCGCTGGGCTGCTTCGTTGGAATGCACCAGCTGCAGTTGCTGGTATTGCTCCAGGGCGGTTCGCAATTCCTCAAGTTCATGCTCGTTCAACATGCAATTCCTCACTGATCAATGCGGCAACGTCCGCCGCCAATCACCTCCCGCAATGCCCGCAAACGCCACATCACACCGCACCGAAATCGGGTGCGTCGATCACTGTGATCGAGCGCGACTTTAGCGAGACCAGGGCACCGGGCCAAGCGATGCGGTAGCCGGCGATTGCAAATAAGTATTTTGACTTGAGAAATCGGTAATTGGATGCCGTTTTCTGGCGTCGCAACCACTACGCCGTCGCGACCAGCGGAAAAAAACTCGGATCGCGCCGCAACCGCAGTGCATGATGACCCGGTGTGGTGCTCAGCCCATCGAACAAATCACGGGCGTAACGAAACGCCCGCGGAAGCGGCTTGAACGCGTTGTCGGCGATGGTACGCAAGTCGGAAATCGCATCGAGCACGATGACGCTGGCGAAGGTCCCTTCCCGCTGCAGGGCCACCTGGGCGCTCGGACTGCCAGCCATCAGACCCAGCAGCGATCGCAGATCGATCGCCAGCGCGGCGGTCCAATCCACCCGCGGCTCCTCGCCCGTCATCCACACGCCGGAGACGAGATCCGCCGGGACCAGCACGCCATAGGGTCCCACCTGTCCCAGCAGATAGTGCCGCGTGCTCATGATACCGCGACGAGCGATGGACGCGCGGCCGGCGCGGCCCGCGACAATTGCAGCAGCCCCTTGGCCTCCAGCACCAGCACCGCCCGGCCGCTGCCCAGCACCGCACTGCCCGCGACCGCCGGCAATGCCGCCAGCATCGGGTGGAGCTCGGTCAAATACAGATCCTCCAGCCGCAGCACCTCCTCAACGACCACGCCGATGAGGTGGGTGCCGGTGGACAGAATGACGATCGGCCAACGGTCGCGATCGGGCGCGGCCTCAAATCCGAGCAATCGATCGAGCCGGTGCAGTGGGATCGCCACGTCGCGATAGCGATAATAGCAGCGCTCGTCGACCCGATGGATGTCGGCGGTCTCTGCCTCGACGACACAGACGACCTGCCGATCGGGCATGGCAAAGGTCTGATCCGCAGCGCGAACCAGCAGCGACCGCAACAGCACCGCGGACAGCGGAATCTCAACGACGATGTGACTATCGCAGCCCACCATGGTGCGCACCTCGATGCTGCCGCCGAGGTCCCGCACCGCGGCACCCGCGATATCGAGTCTGCCGGTCGCGCCGAGCGTCTCTTCGATCTTGCCCGCCGCGGACGGCGTCGGCGCGAACAGCAGTCCGTAGATCTCGCGATCGCTCATCCGGCTGGCGTCATCGGCGGTGAGCAACCCCCGCTCGATCGCATTGTTCAGCACCTGGGTCTTGTCGATGCCGCGACCGTCATCGCCGATGGTGATCTGCAATCGGCTGCCGATCTCGAGCGCCACCAGCGTCAATCGCCCGCGCGGGGATTTGCCGGCGGCGACCCGCTCCTCCGGCGATTCAAGACCGTGCTCGATCGCATGCCTCGCCAGCTGCATCAGCGGATCCGCCAATGCATCGAGAATGCTCCTGTCGACCTGAAGTCCCGCAGCACTGATGCCAACGTCGATGTCCTTCCCCAACGTGAGCGCCACATCGCGCGCAGAACGCGCCAGACGCCTGAGCAAGGGTTCCACCGGAACCGCCGTGATGCGCAGGCCGGAATCCCACAAATGCCGGTGGGCTTTCTCCAGCTTGCCGGCGAAGGACCGCAACTGCCGCAGATCGGCATCAATAGCTTGCGCGTGCGCGCGCAGCTCGGTCTCCAACTCAGCATTATCGTCGGTGACGGCGCAACGAAGCCCGGACGCCACCTGCCCGATCGCCCCGTCATGCAGGATGTCCGATAGGCTGCTCAGCGCCGCGCGCATGTCGCCGATCTGGGCCATCAGGCCATCAATCACATCGCGACGGACGTGGACGATCGGTGCAGCTGCCGGCGGTTCAATCGCGACGGCCGGCGCCGCAACGTGTGGAACCGCGAGCGCTTGATCCGGCGGCGTCTCGCCGACAGGCGCCGGCTCTTGCTGCGCCGGGCTCGGCGGCGCCTCGTTCACCGGTGCCGGCACCACCCGCACGATTTCGAACGCCTCGCCGCCAACGCCCAAGGCGGCGCGATGCAGGTCGAGCTCGGCGGTAAGCGCGATCGCGGGCGGAGCGTCCTTGCGCCTCGCCACCACATAGGCCCGCATGTCCTTGAGGCGGTCCGCCACCCGCTGCAACAGCCCCAGCAACGGGTCGTCGAACTGAGCGCGCCCCTCGCGCACCGCGGCGAGCAGATCCGCCGATCGTTGCGCGATCGCCTCTCCGTTGGGCAGCGTCATGGTCAGGAACGATTCCCTGACTCGTTCGAAATCCTGCAGCAATTCAACGACGTTGTCGCCGCCCCGGGAATCCTGGCGGCGCTCGGTCAAGGCCCGATTGAGCGCCTCAAGACGCGCCTTGGTCTCATCGGAAAAGTGCCGCCACTGCAGCTCAGATTGCGAAAAGCTCTCGGGTTCGCTGGCACGCGCTATTTCAGGCCGCATCGCTGTTCCATCCTGAGCGCCGAATGAGCGCTTCTGCTGACAAGATCCACAATGTTTGGTCGCCGACATCGGCGAACGCGCTGATCGCGGCATCGTCGGGCGCCGGGGCGCACGCGCGGTCCGCAATCGATATGACGCGACCGACGCTGGCGACCGGCACCACAAAACGATCCCGCTGCGAGCGGCCCAGCACGACATAGCCGGTCGTGACGCCCGCCGGATCGGAGACGCCGAGCAGGCGCGCCGCATCGAGCAGCGGCATCGCACGCCCAGCCACCACCGCGATCCCGGCAAGGCCGAGGATCGCGGACGGCGGCGCGTGCACGACCTCGCAGCTGGCGTGCACGCCGGCGACCACATCGACGCTGACGGCACATCGCTGCGCACCGAGCTCCAGCAAGAGATACTCCGAGTCCTCGCTTGCTGAAGGGAGAGCGGGCGGATCGTCGCGCTCGTCGATCGAACTTCGGGGCAAGGCGCGCGCGAGCCGGGCCGCCAAATCGATGCATTGCCCGATCCCGACTTCGGCGGAGGCGCCGACAACCCGCTTGACCCCGACGGCAACCGGTTCGCCCTGACATTCGACGACGACATACCCGCCGAGCGCCGCCTGCGATATCGCTTCCTCCCCCAGCAGCCGATCGAGCCGGACCACCGGAATCCAGCCGCCGAGATAGAGCACCGCCCCCGCCAGCAGAGGATTGGGATCCGGCACCAAGGTCACCGGCAAGGCATCGAAGGCGTGCAGAACGCTGTCGCGGGCAATCAGGTGCGAGCCCAATTCCGTCTCCACCAGCAGCGGCGGATCCGCGCGTTTCGGCGACCGCCGTGGCAGATCGTGCGGCAACGATGCCACCGGCACCAGATCGTCCGGCAGGCCCGGTTCCCCGATCGTGTCGCGCAGGGTGGCAATCACCGCATCGATGTCCAGCGCGCGGACGGCGCCGTCAAATTCCGCTTCTGCGCTCGCGGCGCCGTCGCTCGCCTCCGCACAACCGTCCTGTCCGCCGACCGCAATGACCCGATCAATCAGCACCGCGTAGGGGCGACCGCCGACCGCAACCACGATCGCCTCGTGCGCTTCGTCACATGGAGTGGTTCCCGGCTGCAGGCCACCAGCCAAAGCATCGGCCGCCCCGCTCGCCAATGCCGCCCGCGGATCGATCACCGGAACGACCTGGTTTTCGATCACCAGCAACCCGGCGAGAGCATCGGACAGCCAGGGCAGGTGCACGATATCCGGAGCTTTCACCCCGCGCAAAACGATCTCTGCCGCAATCGTGAAGCGTGCCGCGCCGATCTGACACAAGATCATTTTCGGCTCCGCTGCGGCAAACGCCATCCTGTGCTCCCCGGACGCTCGTCGCTTTCGTCCGTTTGTTCTCGTCGCGCCATGCCGGCCGTCCCGTGCGCAGATCGGCGCATCTTCCCGGCAGTCATGGTCAGCCAAATTGGTAGACTTCGCCTCTGATGTTTTTCAGCTTCTCAACCTCACCCCGGGTCTGCTCGGCCAGCTTGTTGAGGTCCAGCATGGTGGCGATCACCTCGTCGCCTGCGGTCGCGGTGGTTTGACCGATCCGCGTCAGTTCGATCAGGCTCGCGTTGACTTCCGACACCGCCCCTTGTTGCTCCTCCATTGTGGCCGCAATGGACCCGACCACCACCTCGCTCTGCCGCAATGAATCCGCAATCCGCTGCATCTTTTCCTGCACCTCGCCAACCACTTCGCGGCCGCGTTGCGACTGCACACCGGCGTGATTGACGATTTCGGAAATCTCCTGCGCGAGCGCGGTCGAATCCTCGGCGAGCTTGCGCACTTCCTCGGCCACCACAGCGAACCCGCTGCCGTGCTCACCGGCGCGGCCGGCTTCGATCGCGGCGTTCAGGGACAGCATGTTGGTCTGGCTGGCGATGCGGGAGATCACCTCGGCGACATGGCGAACCTTGCCGCCGCTGAGCGAAATCGCGTTGACGATGTCGATGGCGTTCTTGATCTGCTGCATGCCGTCGGTCACGATCTCGGCCGCGTTGCGCGATTGCCCGCTGGCCAGATGCGTATTCTTCGCCATGTCGGAAATCGCCTGCGCGGTCTTGTTGATCGCGGTGGCGGTCTTCTTCAGCGTCTCCAGCTGCAGGTGTACGCCTTCGGAAATCTGGCTGACCGCGCTGCTCACCTTGACGGCGGCAACGGCTACGCGGCCGACGTCCTCGGTCACGTGGGCAGTCAGTTGGCTCTTGGCACTGGCCTGATTTTGAATCCGGCGCAACGCCTCCGCCATGTCACCGATTTCCTCCACCCGCCCGTTCGCCGGCACCTCGCCGCCGATGTCGCCGCCGGCGAGCGATGTCATGGCCTTGGCGAATTCCCGCACCGGACCTTCGACGAAACGGCGGATGAACACCATCGCCGGCACCGCGGCGACCAGAACGCCGGCCAAGGCGGCTGCGAGCAGCATCAGAAGGCGGCTGCCGAAGGTATCCGCCGCCTCTTTGGTCAGCCGGTCGACTCGGGCGGCGTCAACCGCCGCGAGCGCGGTGATCTCGCCGTTGAGCGCGGTTCGATTGGCGCGATTGGCGTCGTTGTCGCCCCAGACGCGGGCATTGCCGAGCGAGGACTCGCGCGAGAGCCGCACCAGCTCGGTGCGGAACTTGACGAATTCGTCGATGCGGGCATTGACGCGGCTCATGGTCGCGCGATCTTCCGGCTCGGTGAGCACGGTCCAATCCCGCATCAGTCCGCCCAGCCGTTCCAGGTTTTTCAGCAACAGCGGCGCAAACTTTTCGGATTCCTTGAAATTCGACGACATGTAGATGCCGCGGGAATCCATCGCCACCGCGTAGATCAGGCCGTTGACCCGCTCGCCGATGAGCGCGCGCGAATTGCCCCGATCGATCTGCGCGAGCTTGTCATTGGCGTTGCGCGCGCCGTCCCCGGTCAGAAATCCGATCCCGGCAGCGACCAGTGACGCAAGCGCCACCACCACATAGAGCGTCAGCCCGATCTTCCATCGACCAAACACCATTGCCCACCTCATCCAAAGTCGCCACGGCCACCCCAATGATGTCGCCAAAGCTTCACGTTTCGAGGGTTTTGCGGATAGCCCCACATTGCGGCCGCGCTGTGAGAGGCGACAAAATTTGTGGGGGACGCCAGCAACAAACTTGAAACCGCAGCCTAGAGCCGCTGGTTTTATTTTACCAGATTGACAAGTCGAATATTCGCGTCTCGCGAATTCGCGAATCAGTGTGTGTCGTTCCCGCTCTGCACCGCGGTGCGCAGCAAGATGAACAGCACCACCGCGTTCAAAAGATGCCAGACGAAATGCGTCCCAAGCGGGAGGACATCGCACACACTGCGATCGACGGTGCGAAAGATCAGCGAGATCAAGAACGCAACTGCGGCCGAAAGGATCGCCCGGCGGATCGGACCGGCGCCGACCAGCACGCCGACGACGATCAGCGCAGCCAGCGGCGGCAGGTACTCCAACGACCCATTGAGAACACCGGGCGGCAGCGCAAACGCCAATCCCCGCGAGACAAGCACGAAACCGGCGAGGATGCCGATCGCGGCAGCGGCGCCGAGACGTAGCCATCGCCGCAAGGCCAGAAACAAATAGCCGTAGACGAACAAGGCGATAGGAACGACGTCGAGCAGCACGGCGCCGCGCGTCGCCAGCGTATGAAAGGCAAACGAACCGGCGCCGATCAGCGCCGTCGCCGCAATCAGCGCGGCGCTCGCAGGATCACGCTGCGGCTGGCGAAACCACAGGACGAGAGCAAGCGCCGCGGCGACCAGAAACGCGGCATTGGTGAGGGCATTGACCGGTTCCGCCCAGAACGTGGGACCGGTGCGCTCGCAATAAAGACTGATCGGCTCCGACCAGGACAGCGCCAACCCTCCCAAAGAAGTTCTGAGGAGAACTATTATTATACCGTCGCAACGTCAGATCGCGGTCAACGCCCTGACCTCGGCCAGATCCAGCGGGCGCGGCCCCTGCCCATCGAAATAAATAAAACGCAGGCGCTTGCGCCGCGACACCATGCGCGCTGGCAACGGGTCGTAGCGAAAGCTGCCGCCGCCGAGATGAGGGGTCACCGAGCCGACATCGGCGACGGCGTCGACCTCGACCCGCAACAGCGCGAGCTTGATGCCGTCGGTGGCCGTCGCTTCGAACGGCACCTGGGCGAGCCGCAGAAAGCTCGTCGGATCGCTCGCGCTCAGAAAGCCCTCGACAAAGGCGGCCTCGACCAGATCGACGTCCGCCTCGCGACGGGCAATCGGCTCCTGCTCGCCATGCGGGCGATGCGGCGTCTGCCATTGAACCGATCCGCGCGGTCGCGGCGCATGGTTGTGGCCCGCGCCGGCGTGATCGGCAGACGTTCCGCCGCCGCCGTCGTGATGATGATGGTCGTGTCCGCCGTGCATGGCCGCCTCAATAGGTAACGGGTTTATCGATCAGGTGCTTGTGGGATCCGAGCTTGCCGTGTGCCACCAGCGAACCGAGCGCCTCAACCACCACGCGAACCCCGACCAGCGCGGTGATGTCCGACGTATCATAGGGCGGGGAAACCTCCACCACTTCCAGGCCGCAGAAACCTTCCGCCGCCACCAATCCAAGGAGCTTCAGCGCCTCGCGCGGCAGGAAACCGCCCGGTTCGGGCCAGCCGGTGCCCGGAACGAAACCGCAATCGAGCGAATCCACGTCGAAGGAGATATAGACTGCGTCCGCGTCCTTCCAGGCGAGTTCCAGTGCGATCTCGGCCGTCTTCTCCAGGCCGAGTTTTTCGATATCTTCGATCGTCAGCACATTGGTGCCGCGCTTGCGCGCCTCCTGCACGCCATAGCGTGGCACCTGCCAGCCGCCGATGCCGAGCTGCACCAGGTTGGTCGCCGGCACGTTCGGCAGGTTCGTCGCCCAGTACCAGGGCGTGGTGTGCATGCGCTCGTCGAGGTCCTTCTCCTGGATATCGATGTGCCGATCGAAATGGATGATGCCGATCCGCTTCGACGTGCATTGGGCGATGCCGCGGACGCAGGGAAAACCGATCGAGTGGTCGCCGCCGAGCATCAGCGGCAAGGCCCCTGACGAGAACACGTGGCCGACCCCGCGCGAAATCTGGTCGAAGCTTTTTTCCAGATTGGCGGGGATCGTGAACACGTCGCCGGCGTCGCACAGCGTCATCTGCTCGCGCAGATCGACGCCGAGCTCGTAATTATACGGCGTGTAGAGCGCGGAAATCCGGCGGATGCCTTGTGGCCCAAAGCGGGTGCCCGGGCGATAGGTGGTACCGGAATCGAACGGAATGCCGATCACCGCGGCATCATACTTGCCGACATCGTGCACGTTCTCGACATAGGGCGCCTTGAGAAACGTATTGATGCCGGCAAAGTGCGGCAGCTCGCCGCGCGCAAATGTCGGGATCGTCTTATCGGTGAGGCACTCGGCGCCGGGCAAGCCCATATCGAGCGCCCATTTCTGCTCCTTGCGCCAGCCGTGCTCGGCGAGCTTGCCCTCCGCCTCGAGCCCCCGCCAGCCCTGCGTCGCCATCCGGTCGAAATCCGGATGATGCCGGCGCATGCGCTCCCGCACCTGCACGAGACCGGCCTTATGGCTGCGTCGTTCGATGCTGCCGAGGATCATTTCACCGCTCCTTTTGCCTGCTTTTTTTCACCGCGGTTGAAGGGATGCAACTGCGGAATCAAGGCCGCGACCAGATGCATCTTTCCCGAAATGACGCCGCGGCGGGACGTCATCTCGTCGGCGATGGCCTGCAGGTCCCGCGCCGGGCCCTGCACCAGGATCACTTCCATCGTCTGATTGTGCTGCAAGTGCACGTGCAACGAGCTGATGACTTCGTCGATGTAGCGGAACTGCAGATCCGCCAGCGCCTTTTGCAGGCCTGGAACTGAATTGTCGTAGAACAGCGTGATGGTGCCGACCATCACGTCGTCGCCGAGCTGATGCTTGTGCTCCATCAGTCCGCGATGCACCATATCGTTGACCGCCTGCGACCGGCTTTCGAAGCCGCGCTTGCCGACCATGCCGTCCAGATCGTCCAGCAGCGCCTGCGGCAGCGAGATGCTGATCCGGCTGACCTGCCGACGTCCATTTTTGCCAATGCCCACGGTCAGCCTCTAGAACAGGTGACTGTAGCGTTCCAGCTCCCAGGCACTGACCGCCAGGTGATAGGATTCCCACTCGGCGCTCTTGTAGCTGATAAACTCATCACGCAGCTCCTTTCCCAACGTCGCCTCCATCAGTGGATCGGCCGCGAACGCCGCCACCGCCTCCTGCAGAGTTTGCGGCAGAAACGCGATGTTGCGCTGCTGCCGTTCCGCTTCGGAGATCGTATACAAATTGTCTTCATTGGGCGCGCCGGGATCGATCTTGTCCCGGATCCCTTCCAGGCCCGCCGCCAACGCCAGCGTGGCGGCGAGATACGGATTGACCGCGCCGTCCACATTGCGTGACTCGCAGCGGCCGCCGCCCATCGGCACCCGCACCGAATTGGTCCGATTGTTCGAGCCGTAGGAATTGAACACCGGCGCCCAGGAAAAATACGACATCGCCCCGCGGCGCACCAAGCGCTTGTAGCTGTTGACTGTCGGTGCGAACACCGCGCACAGCGCCCGCCCGTGGCGCAGGATGCCGCCGATGAAATGATAGCCCATCTCCGTCAGCCCGAGACCCCGCGGATCGTCAGCGGGCGAACACGCGAACAGATTGCGCCCGCCGGCGAGATCGTACAGCGACATGTTGAAATGCGCGCCGGTGCCGGTCCGATCGGCAAACGGCTTCGGCATCATGGTGGCCAGCAACCCTTCCTCCTTGGCGTAGTGCTTGGCCATGTAGCGGAAGAAAATGAACCGGTCGCACATGGTGAGCGCGTCGGCATAGCGAAAATCGAATTCGTACTGGCCGTTGGCGTCTTCGTGGTCGAACGAATAGAGATCCCAGCCGAGATCGCGAATGCAGGTCGCAACCTTGTCGAGCCAGGAGAAATTATCGAGAAAGCCGCGCAGGTCGTAGCACGGCTTGGTCAGCTTATCGTCCGGATTGGGCACCGACAGCGTGCCGTCGCCGTTCTGCTTGAGCACGAACACCTCGCACTCGATGCCGAGATTGAACCCCATGCCCATGTCCGCCGCCTGGGCGAGCACGTTCTTCAGCGCCACCCGGGTGTTGAGCGGATAGGGTTTGCCGCGGAAGGTATTGTCCGCCGGCATCCACGCGACCTTGGGTTCCCACGGCAACTGAATGATGTGGTTGAGATCGGGCACCGATGCGATTTCGTCGTCATTCGGCGCTTGCCCAAGGCCATCGAGCGCATAACCGGTATAGAGCTCCGAGCCGTGGGCCATGTGCGCGAGATGGTCGAGCGGCACGACCTTGGCTTTCGGCACGCCGTGAATGTCGACATAGGCGCCGACGCAATATTTGACCCCCTGCCCCGCCAGCCGCTTCTGGGTTTCTTGGATTTGCGCAGCGTCATACATGCGGTGTGGAACCCTTTGCGTTATGATCGCGAGCGCGATGGGGAGAAACGGAAGGCAAGGACCCGATCATCGGTTACCCCTGCCCGAAATAGGAACAATCGAGCGGCGGCGTCTCGGTCATGCCGCGCCGGATCAGGTCGCTGAGATCATCGACCATCCAATCAAACCATTGCCGCCCCTTGTCCGCGTTCGCCCGGCTCGGCGCCCCGGTGACGCCGTTGCGGCTGGTGCGATTGACCGGATGGGCAAACACCAATCCCTTGGTTCGATCGGTGTCGTCGGCCCCGGCCAGCAATTGCGGTCGCACACAATCCGGCGCGATCGCCAGCATGACCGATGTCTCGGCGTCATTGGCGTGCCAGTCCTCGCCGTCGGAGAAATGCGCTTCGCGCACGCGGGTGCTGATCGTCGCCGAGTTGAACAGCGCCACCATCAGGTCGTCGTGTTCAGACCGCAGCATTTCGAGCGCGCACCGCAGCGGCGCTCCATTGGTCACGTGGGTATTGACGATGAACAGCCGGCGCACGCCGGCGAAATAGGCCCAGTCGCCGATCTGCTTGACCATTTCAATCAGCGTGATCGGCTGCAGCGACAGCGTGCCCGGCCATCGCTGGCTATGTCCAAGCGAGCAGCCATAGGGCAGTCCCGGCAGCATCGGCACGCCGGTGCGCTCCGACACCTCCGCACACAGCCGGTCGGCCAGCACGAAGTCCATGCCGCAGCCGAGATGCGGACCGTGCTGCTCGGTGGCGCCGACCGGCAACAGCGCCGAGTGTCCGGCGGCCTTGAGATCACCGGGTATTTCGCCGGAGGTACGTTGCGACCACAGCATGGGGCCGGCCTATTCGACGTTATCGGCGACGTCTGTGAGGCGCGCGACCATCGCGTAGGTCTCCGCTTCCTCGTCGTCCGCGGCGGCGCCGTGATGGATCAGTTCTTCCAGCCGCGCCTTGGTGGCGATGAACTCCGGCGAGACGATCTGCCTGGTGTTGCGTGGCCGCGGCACCGGCACTTCGATCAATTCCTGCACCTGTCCCGGATGCGCCGACAGCACCAGGATCCGGTCGGCCAGGAAGATCGCCTCGTCGAGATCGTGGGTGATGAACACGATCGTAATGTCGATCTTTCGCCAGATCTCGAGCAGGTGCACCTGCATCCGGCAGCGGGTCTGGGCATCGAGCGCGCCGAACGGTTCGTCCATCAACAGGATGCGCGGCTGGTTGGCGAGCGCGCGCACGATCGCAACCCGCTGCTTCATGCCGCCGGATAATTGATTGGGATAGGCGTCGGCAAACTTCTCCAAGCCGATCAGTTGCAGCCATTGCAACGCCTGCTGCTCGGCATCGTGCTTGTCCTTGCCGTTGACCTCAAGGCCGAACATCACGTTCTTCTTCACCGTCAGCCACGGAAACAGCGTGTAGCCCTGAAACACCATGCCGCGATCGCTGCCGGGCTCGACCACCGGCTTGCCCTGCAGCAGGACATCGCCGGAAGTGTAGTCCTCCAGCCCCGCCAGAATCCGCACCAGTGTCGATTTTCCGCAGCCCGAGGGACCGACCACGCAGAGAAACTCACGCCGGTGCGTCGTGAAGCTGATGTCGTTCAGCGCGGTGGTCGACTGCGTCCCGGTCTCGAAGATCTTCGTCAGATGGCGGACCTGCAGAATTTCGTCCCGCGCCTTCAGGCGATCGAACCGTGCACGGACATCCTGCGACTGCGACAGATACGACGGCAGCAGACTCGCGCGATCGACGACGGTGTTCATCGGGCTCTCCCTGCTCATGCCGTTTTCGCCAGCGAACGGTCCCAGGGGAACAGGCGGCGTCCAAGCAACGCCAGGATCATGTCCATGCCGAGCCCGATAATGCCGATGTCGATAATGGCGGCGTACACGTTGGGAAAATGCTGGTAGCGCGCCTGCTGGGTAATGAACCAGGTGATGCCCGAGGTGGTGCCGATCAGTTCGGCCACGATCAGGTAGGTCCACGCCCAGCCGAGCAGGATGCGTTGATCGCGATAGAGATCGGGAAGAATGCCGGGGATCACCACCCGCTTGAGCAACTGGGTATTCTTGGCGCCGAGCGTCAGCGCCGCTTCGACCAGGGCGACATCGAGTTTACGCGTCGTGTTGGCGATGATCAGCACCTGCTGGTAGAGCGTCCCGATGACGATGATGGTGATCTTCGGTCCGTCATAGATGCCGAGAATGGCGACCGCCAGCGCGCCGAACGCCGGCGCCGGCAGATAACGGAAAAATTCGATAAACGGCTCGTTGAGGCGCGAGAAGATCGCGTAGGTGCCGCACAGCACACCAAGCGGCACGCCGATCACCGAAGAGATCGTGAAGCCCCAGAAGATGATCTGGATGCTGTGCCAGAGGCTCTGATGCAGCCACTGGCCGTCCTGCGCGACCGGCGGCGTGATGAACGAGGTGTAGAGCGCAATGGCGACTTGATGCGGTGCCGGCAGATAGATCGGATTTGAGGGCGTGCCTTCCGGCGGCGCCTTGTTGGCTTCACGCGCGTCGGCGACTTCGCTGTCGAACGCCGCCCGGTCCATCCGCATGCCGGGCTCGAGATAATCCACCGAGCCCGGCTTGGTGATGAGGACCTGCGGATGCCAAACGGACGGGACGTAGCTGACGATGCTCCAGACCACGATCGGCAACACGAACGAAAGCCAGGTGGCTACGGTTTTCGTGCGTGGTGAGATCGGGCGGAGAACCTGAAGCCACTTCTGGCGCTTGATCGCCATGATGCCCCGTCCGCGGCCCGTTACTGCGCTGCGGTATTGGTGAACGACGGATCGATATAGGTATCGACTTTCTGATGCTCCTTATAGACCTCGTTCGCGACGTTGAAGTCATCGGAAATCTTGGTCGATCCATAGAGCGACCCGAGGCCGGCCGCCTTCACGTAGACCTTCTTGCCCTCGGCGATGTCGAGCAGTTTGGTGCCCTTGAGCAGTGGCTTGTATTCCTCCGGCGTGATGCCGGTGCGGGCGGCCATGATCTTGACGGCGTCATCCTGGGTCTTGGGATCGTTGATGTAATGCACGACCTTGTCCCAGAGCTTGACCAGCTTCTGCCACTCGGGCTTGCGCGCGTTCAGCACGGTCGGGTTCACGGTGAGAACATCGTAGATCAGGCCCGGCGCCTGCTCCGAGGTGTAGATCGGCTTTGAACCCGGGAGCTGCTTCATGGCCATGCCGGAATTAGGCTGCCATGCGCCGATCGCGTCGACCTGGCCGGAGGCCAGCACCTGCGGGGTGTCATTGGTCTTGGTATTGACGAGCTTGACGTCCTTTTCCTTCATGCCGGCCTGGTCAAGACCATGCAGCAGCAGCAGATGCTCGACCAGCCCGACCTCGATGCCGACCTTCTTGCCCTTCAGGTCCTTGAGGCTCTTGATGCCCGGCTTGCCGACGATCATGTCGTTGCCATTGGAATAGTCGGTCAGCATGATCATGACGCCCTTGGTGCCGCCACCGCCGGTCACCAGGGTGTCGCCATTGGTGGTCAGAACGCTGTCGATCTTGCCGGCGCCGAACGCATCGAGCGAGGCGGAATAATCAAACCATTGAAACGTCACGTCGAGACCGGCTTCCTTCAACCAGCCCTTGTCGATGGCGACCTGCCAGGCGACGTAACCGGGCCAGTCGCTGTAGCCGATGGTCAGCGGGGCCGCGGCTGCCGGCCGTTCCGCCGTCAGCATGAAGGACAGAGCGAGACCGAACATCAAACCGAGGCTTGCTTTGCGAACCATGGGGGACTCCTGGGTTGAGTAATACGAATTGCGCAAACCGTAATACTTAAAGCAATCCGTATGCCAAGCCGGCGATGCAGGAATTTCCCTTAGATTTTCATGGTGTCGGAACATGCGCCCGCGGCGCGGCGAGCCGCCGCCGCCCGCAAAGCAAGCGCCGGCAGCTCCTGGCGGCCCAATTTGTGATCAATGCGCGAGTTAGCGGCAACAACAGCCGCCGCAATGCGACACCGACGCGGTCAAAAGCGTCAGCGGCCGTTTGCTCGACAAATCTAATATGATGACGCCTGATCCGAACGCGGTCGATCAAACCGTCCGTAAACAGCACCATAAAAATGTGAAACGCACCGCGCGCAGGAACTGCGGAATCGCGCGATGATCAAAAGCCGTACAGCCGTGCCGGATTGTCCACCAACACCCGATGCTGCTCGCGCTCGCTCGGCGCGAAGCGGGGAACCAGTTCGAGCAGAGCGGCGTCGTCGGCATGATGAGTCGGGTTCGGATGCGGAAAATCCGTACCCCAGAGCACCCGGTCGCCCCCCGCCGTCACCAGCGCGTTTGCAATCGGAATGGCGGCGTCGTAGGGCGGCATCGATATCCGTTCCGATCCGCACACCTTGATCCAGCAGCGCTCGTTTTTCAGCAGCTCCAGCAAGGCACGGAACGGCGGTTGCGCAACACCGTCCGCGGCGGGTACCCGCCCCATGTGATCGATCACGAACGGCAACGGCAGCCGGTTGATCATGTCCGACAGCGGAATGATGTCGGGGGCATCAAGATGCAGCACCACGTGCCAGCCGAGCCCTTTGACCCGGTCGAGTACGCGGCGGAACACGTCCATGTCGGGCGTGCCGCCAAGATGGCGCACGAAATTGAACCGCACCCCGCGCACGCCGCCATCATGCAGCGTCTGAAAATCCGCATCGCTGAACGTGCCGTCGACGATGGCGACGCCGCGATAGCGCTTCGGATCGTCGGCGATGGCGTCGAGCATCGCCCGGTTGTCGATGCCGTGGCAGCTCGCCTGCACGATCACCGCCCGGTCGATCCCGAGGCGCGCGTGGTGCTCCGCCAGCGCTTCCTTCGGCGCATCCTCAGGCGTGTAGCGCCGGTTGGGCGCATAGGGAAACTTGGAGCCCCGCCCGAACACATGGCAATGGGCATCGCAGGTGCCGGCCGGCGGCTTAAAGCTCGCCTTGCGGGGGAACGGTGGCGGAGAAGCAAGCGCGCTCATGCTGACGTTGTCCTGAACATCCGTAGGGGGAAGGTCACAGGCCGCAGTTTACGGCAGACCCACGCGCTTGCAAAGCAAGCACGCATTCACGCCGCGCCAAGCCCCCCGGTCGAAGCACCGCCCGGCTCCGTCTCCACGCGCGCGAGAGCGCCCTCTAAGCCAACGCGGCCTTGACCCGATCGGGAGTGAACGGAATTTCCCGTAGACGCCGACCGGTGGCGTGCGCAAACGCGTTGGAGATGGCGGCTACGGTCGGCCCCTGGCCGCCTTCACCCGATCCGAGCGACTTTTCGTTCGGCCGATCGATCAGATCGACGCTTACTTGCGGCACCTCCGGCATGGTGAGAATGGGATAGCTCACCCAATCCCGCGATGTGATGGCGTTGCGGTCGAAGCGCACCTGCTCATGCAGCGTCCAGCTGGTCGACTGGATCACCGCGCCCTCGATCTGGTTGGCGAGACCATTGGGATTGATGATCTGGCCGGCATCCGCCACCGCGTAGGCCCGCGGCACCCGCACCACGCCGGTGGCGCGGTCGACCTCGACCTCCACCACCACCGCCACATACACCGACAAGTTCTTGTACTTGGCGAAGCCGATGCCGCGACCGCGCTGGCCATCGCCCTTCTGACCTTCCTTCCAGCCGGCCTTCTTGGCGACCGCCTCGATCACCGCGCGGGCGCGCGGCTCCTTCATGTGGGCGAGCCGGAAGGCGACCGGATCCGCGCCGGCCTCCAGTGCCAATTCGTCCAGGAAGGATTCCAGCGCGAACACGTTGGCATAGGCGCCGAGCGTCCGCAGCGCCGACACCCGGATCGGCATCGGCTTGACCAGGTGATGAACCACGCGCTGGCGCGGAAAATCATAGAGCGGCACCGCGTTGCGATCCCCGCCGCCGGCCGGCTGCGGAATGCCCCGCGGCGGCGCCGGCTGCTGCGGCTCGGCGAGATACCAGCTCGCCAACAGGTTATTGCCGCCCGGTTCGCTCGGCCGCGTCGAATGCGTGTTGCTCCAGACGTCGTAATTCCAGTCGGCGATCTTGCCATCCGCAAGCGCGGCCTTGAGGCGCATCGTCATCGCCGGACCGAACGGCTCCCAGCCGAATTCGTCGCCGCGCATCCATTGCACCCGCACCGGATGCCCCGGTGCCGCGCGCGCCAGCAGCGCCGCATCGAAGCCGACATCGTCGGCACCGTTATGGCCGTAGCAGCCGGAACCCTCGGCGCTGATACAGCGCACGTCGGCAAGCGGCATTTTCAACCCCATCGCCAGGTTCCCGCGCAGCGGGAAGATGCCTTGCGAGTGGGTCCATACCGTCATCTTGCCGTCTTTGAATTCCGCCACCGCGCATGACGGCCCGATCGAGCCGTGCGACATATACGGCCGGTGATAGGTCGCCTCCATCACCTTGGCGCCATCGGGAAGCGGCGCCTGTTTCTCGCTGATGACGCTGTCGGTCGACGGCAATTCCATCAGGATGTCATAAATCTTGGCGGGATCCGGCAATTCCGGACCGAGTGTCCAGGTCGCGCTCTTGGCGAGCGCCGCCTGCGCCTTGATCGCCTGTTCCTCACGCGCGGCGATCACGCCTAAGAAACTGCCGTCGCGCACCACCGCGACCACGCCCGGCATCGCCTTGACGCCCGCCTCGTCCATGGTCTCCAGCTTGGAGCCATAACGCGGCGGCCGCACAATGCGCCCATGCAGCATTCCCGGCAGCCGCAAGTCCTGCACATAGGCCACGCGACCGGTCACCTTGTTGGGAATATCCAGACGCGGAATCGACTGGCCGACGATCTTGTGGTTCGCCGGCGGTTTCAGCGTCGCTTTCGCGGTCACTTCCTGATGCAGGTCTACCTCGCCGGCGAGTTCGCCGTAGCCAAGCTTGCGGCCATCGGCGGCGCTGATCGTGCCATCGGCGACCGTGAGGGTGTCGGCGGCAACGCCGAGCCGCTTCGCGGCGAGATCGAGCAGCAAGCCGCGCGCCTGCGCGCCCGCGAACCGCAGCGCCACCCCGCCATATTCGATCGACTGGCTGCCCGATGTGATCCCTTCATCTGGGCTCCGTTCGGTGTCGGCCGCGATCATCTGCACCCGCGCGAGCGGCAAATCGAGCTCTTCCGCCACGATTTGCGCCAACGCGGTGGTAATACCTTGCCCCAGCTCCACCTTGCCGGGGAACACCGTCGCGGTTCCGTCTGCATTGATGCGAAGCCACGCATCCAGCATCCGATTGCTGTTGAGGTCGCCGGGAAGCGGCGCGGGTTGCTGCGCGAAGCTGAACTCGGGATCGAGCGAGAACGCCACCACAATGGCGCCGAGACCGGCGGTGAAGGCGCGGCGGTCGAGCGATAAAGCGTTGCTATCCTTCATGGCTCAGGTCCTCCCCATCAGCTGCGCAGCTTTGAGGACGGCCCGGATGATGCGGCCATGGGTGCCGCAGCGACAGAGGTTCGCCGCCAGTCCTTCGCGCACGTCTTGTTCGGTCGGCTTCGGATTGCGGTCGAGCAAGTCCTTGGCGGTCATGATCATGCCGTTGATGCAATAGCCGCACTGCGCCGCCTGTTCGTCCATGAACGCGCGCTGTAGTGGGTGCGGCTTGTCGATGGTGCCGATGCCCTCGATCGTGGTGATCTCGCTGTTCTTGACGTCGTCGATTGAAGTCACGCACGACCTTGCGGCACGGCCGTCGATCAACACGGTGCAGGCGCCGCACTGCGCCAGGCCGCAGCCGAATTTCGCGCCGTTGAGTTCGAGATCGTTGCGCAGCACGTAGAGCAGCGGGGTGTCCGGCTCCGCGGAGACGACGCGGGTCGCTCCGTTGACCTTCAGGCTGATGGCCATGATCTCAAAATCTCCATGCGATTACCGAGTGTAGCATCCTCGCACCCAGTACGAGGCAATCTTGCGTTGGCGGCTCGACGCCGTCGAGGCCCAAATGCCGGGCGACCATCACAACGGCGCGAGATCGCCCTGCGCCCAGGCGTCGATGGTTTCGGCCCGAAACGCCGCGAACCGACCTTCCCCGATGGCCGCGCGCATGCCAGCCATCAGGTCCTGATAATAATAGAGATTGACCACACTCAACAACATGGCGCCGAGCATTTCATTGGCCTTGATCAGGTGATGGAGGTAGGCGCGCGAATGCTCGCGCGCGGCCGGACAGCGGCTTTGCGCGTCGAGCGGCCGGCGATCGTCGGCATGACGGGCATTGCGCAAGTTCACCGGCCCGAAGCGCGTGAAGGCAAGCCCGTGCCGGCCGTTGCGGGTCGGCAGCACGCAATCGAACATGTCGATCCCGCGCGCCACCGCCTCCAGCAGATCCGCCGGCGTGCCCACGCCCATCAGATAATGCGGGCGCTCTGCCGGCAGCACCGGCACCACTTCCGCGATCATCGCCAGCATCACCGCCTGCGGCTCGCCGACCGCGAGCCCGCCGATGGCATAGCCGTCGAACCCCATCGCGACCAGCGCGCGCGCGCTCGCGATCCGCAGCGCCGGATCATCCCCGCCCTGCACGATCCCGAACAACGCGCGATCGGTAACGTCCCCGAAGGCGCGCTTCGAGCGTTCGGCCCAACGCAATGACAATTGCATTGCGCGGCTGATCTCCTCGCGCTCCGCCGGAAGCTTGACGCATTCATCGAGCTGCATGACGATGTCGGAACCCAGCAAGGTCTGGATTTCGATCGCGCGCTCCGGGCTCAGGGCGACGCTCATGCCGTCGATATGCGATCGGAACGTCACGCCGGTTTCGTCGAGCTTGCGCAGGCCGGACAGCGACATCACCTGGAAGCCGCCAGAATCGGTCAGGATCGGATGCGGCCAGCCGATGAATTGATGCAGGCCGCCGAGCGCGGCCACCCGTTCAGCGCCCGGACGCAGCATCAGATGATAGGTATTGGCGAGAACGACGTCGGCGCCGGACTGCCGCACGTCCGACCAGTGCACGCCTTTCATCGCACCGGCAGTGCCCACCGGCATGAACGCCGGGGTGCGGATGCTGCCGTGCGGCGTTTGGATTTCGCCGAGACGCGCGGCGCCGTCGGTGCGATGCAGATCGAAGGCAAAGCGTTGGGTCATTGGTCCTGCAATCCTAGGCGCGAAACAGCAGGCATGCATCGCCATAGGAGTAGAAACGATAGTTCGACGCGATCGCGTGCGCATAGGCGCGCTGCATGACGGCGGTCCCGCTGAAAGCGCTCACCAGCATGAACAACGTCGACCTCGGCAGGTGAAAATTGGTCATCATCGCGTCGACGGATTTGAAACGATAGCCCGGCGTAATGAACAGCGAGGTGTCGCCTTCGAACCGCTGGATGGCGCCGTCGTCGGTCGTGGCGCTTTCCAGCAGGCGCAGGCACGTGGTGCCGACCGCGATCAGCCGTCCCCCGGCGCGGCGCGCGGTGTTAAGCGCGGCAGCAACCGACGCGTCGACGATGCCGCTCTCCGCATGCATCTTGTGATCTGCGGTGTCCTCCGCCTTGACCGGCAAAAACGTCCCCGGCCCGACATGGAGCGTCACGGTGTGCAGACCGATGCCGCGATCCTGCAGACGCGCACGCAAGCCCTCGGTGAAATGCAATCCCGCGGTCGGCGCTGCCACCGCGCCTTCGTTGCGGGCGAACAGGGTTTGGTAGTCGGACCAGTCCTGCTGATCCGGCGTGCGACGCGAGGCGATATAGGGCGGCAGCGGCACCGCGCCGCGCTCCGCGATCGCCTGGTCGAGCGCGGCGCCGTGGAAGGCGAACGCAAATGTCACTTCGCCGGCCTCGCCCTTGTCCTCCACCGTCGCATCGAGCGTGCCCAGAAAGCAGACCTTGCCCTCGTCGCCGAAACGGACGACGTCGCCGGCCTCGAGCTTCTTCGCCGGCTTGACCAGCGCGCGCCAGCGCGCGCCGTCGAGACGCTTGATCAACGTGGCCTCGATCCGCGGTTCTCCCGCGCGCCCGATCCTGCGGCCGGCAAGCTGCGCGGCGATCACCTTGGTGTCGTTGACGATCAGCTGATCGCCGGGCGCCAGCAGATCCGGCAGATCGCGCACCGCCCCGTCCTCAAGGGTCCGGACGTCGTGCGGCCGCACCACCAGCATCCGCGCCGCGTCGCGCGGTGCGACGGGCCTGAGCGCGATGCGGTCGGGCGGCAGCTCGAAGTCGAAGAGATCAGTGCGCATGTCGTGGTGTTCGGCCGCGCCGAGAAGGGGTCCGCGGCGCCCGGATTACACCTGTTTGAGCCACGCGCGGCCGCCGCGGTCAACCCGCCTGTTGGCGTGCCTCGACCGGCTACTGCGCCCGCCGACGGCCGCCGATTTATTCCACGTCGGCCGCCACCTTCGCCGAGACGATGCGATCGGGATCGCGCACCGGCTCGCCGCGCTTGATCTTGTCCACGTTGTCCATGCCCTCGATCACCGCACCCCAGACCGTGTACTGGCCATTGAGAAACGGCGCGTCGTCGAAACAGATGAAAAACTGGCTGTCGCCGGAGTCAGGATTTTGCGCGCGCGCCATCGACGCGGTCCCGCGCACGTGCTTTTCCTTGGAGAATTCGGCCTTGAGCTTTTTGCCGGATCCGCCGGTACCGGTGCCGGTCGGATCGCCGGTCTGCGCCATGAAGCCGTCGATGACGCGGTGAAACACCACACCATCATAGAAACCATCGCGCGCCAGTTCCTTGATGCGGGCAACGTGATTGGGCGCGAGGTCCGGCCGCATCGCGATCACGACGGTGCCATGGGTGGTTTCGAGAATCAGGGTGTCTTCGGGATTGGCAGTCATGTCGCCTCCTGGTTGTCTGGAATTCTGGGTAACGATCCCATGCCGGCAGTGAACTCACTTCGCGTCGGCGGCCACCTGCATGCGCACGATGCGATCGGGATCGGGCACCGGCTCGCCCTTCTTGATCTTGTCGACGGCGTCCATGCCGGACACCACTTCGCCGATGACGGTGTATTGCCCGTTCAAGAACGCGCCGTCCGCGTACATGATGAAGAACTGGCTGTTGGCCGAGTTCGGGTTCTGGGCGCGGGCCATGCCGACGATGCCGCGCTTGAACGGCACGTTGGAAAATTCCGCGGTCAGGTTCGGATATTTCGATCCGCCGGTGCCGTCGCCGCGCTGGCCATCGCCGGTCTGCGCCATGAAGCCCGGGATCACCCGATGGAACGGGACGTTGTCGTAGAACTTTTCGCGCGTGAGCAGCTTGATGCGCTCGGCGTGTTTCGGTGCGATGTCGGGCCGCAACTTGATCACCACTCGTCCATATTTGGTGTCGAGCAGGATGGTGTTTTGCGGGTCGGCTCCGGCCGGAAGCGGCTGGGCGAAAGCGGGGGCGGCGCACATCAGGGCCGCGACCAAAGCAAGCATACGGAACATGACGTCTCCCGGGTTACTCAGACAGTCACTGGCACGAATTACTTCGACGGCTTGGCGGCGAATTTCTTCTTCAAGCGGGCCGCGACCGACGCCGGCACGAAGGCCGCCACGTCACCGCCCATGCCGGCGATCTGCCGCACCAACGTGGCGGTGATCGGGCGGACCATCGGGGATGCCGGCAGAAACACCGTCTGCACCTCCGGCGCCATTGCCTCGTTCATGCCCGCCATTTGCATCTCGTAGTCGAGGTCGGTGCCATCGCGCAGGCCTCGGATCAAAAGCGAAGCCTGTTCGCGCTTGGCCGCCGCCACCACCAGATCGCTGAAGGTGATGCACTTGAGTTCGCATAGCGCCGCCTTGGTCAGCGGCGAGCAGGTCTCTTCCAGCATCGCCAATCGCTCTTTGGGCGAGAACAGCGGGGCCTTGCCGGGATGCACGCCGATGGCGAGGACCAGCCGGTCGGCGAGCCTCGCCGCATGGCGGATGACATCAAGATGGCCGTTGGTCACCGGATCGAACGAGCCGGCATAAAGCGCAATCCGCGGCATCTAATGTCCCGGTTCCGACGTTCGTATCCGTCACACAGAGGGGGTCTAACCCGGCAAAGTGCGGTCCGCAAGAGCGCCCAGCCCGCTACCGCAGCCTGAGTAGCGACCGCACCCCCTCGTAAAAATTGTGCCCGAGGGGTGAACCGAACGCGAACACCGCACGACTGACGAGCATAGGGATCGCCAACCAGGGATCACGACCATGCTCAAGACCATGTCGGCATTGTCCGCCGCTGCTGTCCTCGCCGGTCTGTTCTTTATGCTGCCCGGCCTCACCCCTGAGGTCGAAGCCCACGTCCCCGAGGCGCTGGCCAAGGCCGACCGCCTCGACCTTAAAACCTATGGCAGTGATTGTTCGCAACGCGGCTGGCCCTATTTCGAGACCCATTGCCTGCGTGATGCCGCCTCCCCCACCCGCGAAGCCAAGACCGTTCGCGTCGTCACCGCCGACCGCCTGTGAGCTTCACGCCCCGCGCGTAACACTCCCCTGATGCGACATGCTAGGGTGCAAGCCCCCCGGCGCACGCAGCGGATTGCGTAAACTGATCGCGCCCCGGGCAGCAACACCGGAGGCACGACGTGATTGTTCGGCGTTTATTTCTGGCGGCCCTGATCGCATGCGGCGTTCAAGCGGCCGAGCCGCTCGCGGCCCAGACCTATCCGAACCGTCCGATCCGGCTCATCGTACCCTTTCCCCCGGGTGGCCCCACCGATGTCATGGGGCGCGTGATCGCGCAGCAGCTCTCGGCGACGCTCGGACCCATTGTTGTCGAAAATCGACCGGGCGCCGGCAGCACCATCGGAACCAAGTACGCGGCAGGCGCCGACCCCGACGGCTATACGCTGCTGTTCGGCAGCACTGCTTCCCTCGCCATCGCCCCGGCGATCTACAAGAACGCCGGCTACGATCCGCTGACCAGCTTTGCGCCCGTCGCCCAGATTTCCGATGTGCCGTACATTCTGGTGGTCTCGCCCAGCCTGCCCGCGAAAACCGTGCAGGACGTGATCGCTTACGGCAAAGCCAATCCGGGCAAGCTCAACTTCGGCGCTCCCAACGGAACGCCGACGTTCCTGTTGGCGGCGCTGTTCAAGCGCGTCACCAATACCGACCTGCTGGTGGTTCCCTATAAGGGCGGCGCTCCCGTCATTTCCGATCTTCTCGGCGGTCAATTGCAGGGCACGTTCGAGACCACCTCCGTTATTCTGCCCCACATCCGCGACGGCTCGCTTCGCCCGCTCGCGGTCGCCGCCCGTTCCCGGCTCGCCGACCTGCCCGATGTCCCGACCATGATCGAAAGCGGGGTTCCGGATTTCATCGGCGATTCCTGGACCGGGATTGCCGCGCCGGTGGGAACGCCGCCGGAGATCATCGGCAAGCTCAACGCCGCCATCAACACCGCACTGAAATCGCCCGAAGTCATCGCTGCCTTTGCCAGGCTCAAGGCCGACGCCAAGAGCGGGACGCCGAAGGACTTCGGCGATTTTCTTGCAGAGGAAGGCAAACGTTGGGGAGAGTTTGCCCGCCTGTCCGGCGTCGAGCCGGAGCAATAAGCGTCGGCCGGATTCACGCGCCGAACCAGCACCGACAAAAAAATCACAAGGGACGGAAACATGGGACGCACCGCGACCGTATTGTTTGCACTCGGGTTCGGGCTGGGCATTGGCATCGGCGCCGTTTGTGCGCACGCCGACACCTACCCCAATCGTCCGATCAAGATCATCGTGCCGACGCCGGCGGGCGGACCGGTTGACGCGGTGGCGCGGGTTCTCGCGCATGCGCTGTCGCCGCTCGTCGGCCAGGGCGTCATCGTCGATAACCGCGCCGGCGCCGGCAACACCATCGGATCGAAGGAAGCCGCGCTCGCCGATCCCGACGGCTATACTTTGCTGTTCTCGAGTTCGAGCGGACTGGTGATCGCCCCGATGCTGCACCGGCAGGCGGGCTACGATCCGATCAGCAGCTATGAGCCGATCGCGCTGGTCGCCGAAAGTTCGAACATCCTGGTGGTCAATCCCGCGGTGCCGGCGAAATCGGTGCAGGAGCTGGTCGCCTATGCCAAGGCCAATCGGGGCAAGGTGAATTTTTCCTCCGGCGGCGTCGGCGTACTGCCGCACCTGATCGGGGAAATGTTCAAGGCGCGCGCCGGCATCGACATCGTGCACGTCCCCTATCGTGGCGGCGGGCCTTCGATCGCCGACGTGATGGGCGGCCAGGTCGAGCTGACGTTCGAGGGCACCAGCGTGCTGCTGCCGCTGATCCAGGCCGGCAAGCTGCGGGCTCTCGCGGTCACCAGCGCCAAACGGATTCCCCAATTGCCGGACGTGCCGACCATGATCGAAAGCGGCTATCCCGGATTTTCCTCCACCAGCTGGACCGGATTGCTGGCGCCTTCCCGGACCCCGCCGGCGATCATCGCCACCCTCAACACCCAGGTGAACGCGGCCCTCAAGTCCCCGGAATTCACTGCCGCGCTCGCCGCCATCAGCACGCAGCCGATCGGCGGCCCGCCGCAGGCCTTGACCGATGTCATCAATGCCGACGTCGCCAAATGGGCGCCGATCGTCAAGGCCCTCAATCTCCAAACCGATTAAGACCACGGGCGCGGAAGATCCCGCGCACCACCCTTTTTCTGCCGGGTCCGAGAATTATATTGGCTTGCATGGCCGCCGGCATAGCGGCGCGATCGTGACCGATAGGGCTTCGCCCGTGGATGAGAAACGCCTGGTAACGCGCGCGTTGTTGGCGGCCTTGTGGTTGCTCGCCGCCTCCGCACCGGCCGCAGCCGAGGTGCGGATCAGATCGAGCCCCGGCGGCGAAGTCGGGCACTATCTCGCCTTCTTCACGCTGGTGCGCCAATCCGGTCAGCGGGTCGTCATCGACGGCCCCTGTCTGTCCGCCTGCACCCTGGTGTTGAGCATCATTCCATCGGACCGGATTTGCGTCACCCGCCGGGCGGTGCTGGGCTTCCACGCCGCCCGCGAGCGCGACGATCGGACCGGACGACTATATCAGGCCTCGGAGGCCACCCAACTGATCGCCGCCACCTATCCGGATTCGATTCAAGACTGGATCGCCCGCCACGGCGGGTTGTCCCGTCGATTGATTTTGTTGCGTGGACCGGAACTGTCGGCGTTCTATCCGTCGTGCCGGTAGTAAGAGGTCAAGACACTCAGGCCTCGCTGACGTCGCTATCCTCGGTCAGCCGCTCCACCGCGACCACGCGCTCGCCTTCCGCCGTGCTGAACACGATGACGCCCTGGGTCGAACGACCGGCAATGCGGATGCCGTTGACCGGGCAGCGAATGAGCTGGCCGCCATTGGTCACCAGCATGATCTGATCGCTCTCCTCCACTGAGAACGAGGCGACCAGCCGGCCGTTGCGCGCGGTGATCGCCATGGCGACGATGCCTTTACCGCCGCGACCGGTGGTGCGGTATTCGAACGAAGAGGTGCGCTTGCCGAAACCGCGTTCGGTCACCGTCAACACCACCTGCTCCGCCGCCGACATGTCGACATAGCGCTGCTCGCCCAACTCGATGGCGCCGGCATTCGGTGTGTCCTCGGCGTCGGTGGCGATGTCCTCCTCGCCGATGCCGCGCCGGACCGCATTCGCACGCTTGAGATAGGCGGCACGCTCGTCGGCGGTGACATCGACATGGCGCAGGATCGACAGCGAAATCACCTTGTCGCCGTTCTCCAGCGCGATGCCGCGCACGCCCATGGAGGTGCGGCCCTGAAACACCCGGACGTCGGTGACCGGGAAGCGGATACATTGTCCCGCCGCCGAGGTCAGCAGCACGTCGTCGCGTTCGGTGCAGATCTGCACATCGACGATCGCCTCGCCCTCCGACAGCTTCATCGCGATGATGCCGGAGCGCCGGACATCGACGAAGTCGGACAGCTTGTTGCGCCGGACCGTGCCGCGCGTCGTCGCGAACATCACGTCGAGATCGGCCCAGGTCTTTTCGTCCTCGGGCAACGGCATGATGGTGGTGATGTTCTCGCCCTGCTCCAGCGGCAGGATATTGATCAGCGCCTTGCCGCGCCCTTGCGGTGCCGCCTGCGGCAATCGCCAGACCTTTTCCTTGTAGACTTGCCCACGGGAGGAGAAGAACAGCACCGGCGTATGGGTGTTGGCGACGAACAGACGCGCGACGAAATCCTCCTCGCGGGTCTGCATGCCAGCCCGCCCCTTTCCGCCGCGCCGTTGCGCGCGGTAAGTCGAGAGCGGCACCCGCTTGACGTAACCGAGATGGGAAACGGTGACGACCATGTCCTCGCGCTGGATCAGGTCCTCGTCTTCCATCTCCCCTTCCTGGTCGATGATGACGGTACGGCGCGGGGTGGCGAATTCTTCCTTCACCGCCGTGAGTTCGTCGCGCACGATGGCCTGGATCCGCGCCCGCGACCGCAGGATCTCCAGATAATCGGCGATCTCGGCGGCAAGCTTGTCGAGTTCCTCTTTGATCTCGTCGCGACCGAGCGCGGTGAGGCGCTGCAGGCGCAGGTCGAGGATCGCCTTGGCCTGTTCGGCCGAGAGCCGGTAGGTGCCGTCAGGCGAAATCTTGTGGCGCGGATCGTCGATCAGCGTGATCATCGCCTCGACATCGCGCGCCGGCCAATCCCGGCTCATCATTTCGTCGCGCGCGCTGTTCGGATCGGGTGCGGCTCGGATCAGCCGGATGATCTCGTCGATATTGGCGACCGCGATCGCCAATCCGACCAGGACGTGAGCGCGGTCGCGCGCCTTCCCGAGCAGGAACTTGGTGCGCCTGGAAACCACCTCTTCGCGGAATTCGAGGAAGACCGTCAGCAGGTCCTTGAGCGACATCACCTGCGGGCGGCCGCCATCGAGCGCCACCACGTTGGCGCCGAAGCTCGTCTGCAGCGGCGTGAAACGGTAGAGCTGGTTGAGCACCACGTCGGGAACCGCGTCGCGCTTCAACTCCACCACCACGCGATAGCCGTCGCGGTCGGATTCGTCGCGCAGGTCGGCGATGCCGTCGATCTTCTTTTCGCGTACCAGTTCGGCGATCTTCTCCACCATGGTGGCCTTGTTCACCTGGAACGGAATCTCGCTGATGATGATCGCTTCGCGGTCCTTGCGCAGGGTCTCGAATTCGACCTTGCCGCGCATGATGATCGATCCGCGGCCGAGATGGTACGCGGCGCGAATGCCCTGACGGCCGAGAATGATGCCGCCGGTCGGGAAATCCGGCCCCGGCACGATGGCGTTGAGTTCGTCGATGCCGAGCGCGGGGTCGTTGATCAGCGCCAGACAGGCGTCGATGATTTCGCCGAGGTTGTGCGGCGGGATATTGGTCGCCATGCCGACGGCGATGCCGCCACCGCCATTGACCAGCAGGTTGGGAAACCGCGCCGGCAACACCACCGGCTCGTGTTCATTGCCATCGTAGTTCGGCTGGAAATTGACGGTGTCTTTGTCGAGATCCTCGAGCAGCGCCATCGCCGGAGGCGCCAGCCGGCATTCGGTGTACCGCATGGCGGCGGCGGGATCGCCATCGACCGAGCCGAAATTGCCCTGACCGTCGATCAGCGGAATGCGCATGGAAAAATCCTGCGCCATGCGCACCAGCGAATCGTAAATCGCGGAGTCGCCGTGCGGATGATATTTACCCATGACATCGCCGACGACGCGCGCCGATTTGACGTATTTGCGGTCGGGCAGATAGCTGTTCTCGTGCATCGAGAACAGGATGCGCCGGTGCACCGGCTTCAAGCCATCGCGGGCATCCGGCAGCGCACGAGACACGATCACGCTCATGGCGTAATCGAGATACGAACGCTTCATCTCGTCCGTGATCGATACCGGACGGATATCCGAGGGACTGGGATCGCTCGGAGGGGGATTGTCAGTTTCAGACAACGGAAAATCCTGACTTTTTCGGTTCGCGATTCTTGCCGGGCTCTATAGCCGATTCAGCGCGCCTATGCTACCGCAAACGGCCGCCCAGCAAGGGCCTATATGTTAGGTCTTTCAATGATTTAAAAGACACCAGCGGGAGCCCGCCGGGAACCCATGAAAGATAGCCCGCCCGGGCGGAATTTGACACCAAAATCCACCACCCTCGAGGATCTCCTGGTGCGGCGGATTCGTCGTGGCAAACATGCAAACATAAGGAAGTTTATACGGTTTTGCGGCCGCTCGCGATCCCTGGCCGCGCGAATGCCCCATCACCACATCGCGCACCGAACCGCCAAGCATTCTGTGTGCTTCATGCATTCCGTGCGCTTAACGCGACCTTCACCGGTCGCGCCTTAGGATTGCGGTGGCACGGGTGGCGCATCGCGATCAGACACGATGCGCAGGGGGGAGTGAGTTCGATGGCGATATCAAGCATTTCATCGACGGCTGGAAATTACCAGCCGAGTCAACAAAGCAACTTCCGTCAGACTTTCGGACAATTGGTTCAAGCGGTCCAGTCCGGCGAGCTGACCGGCGCCCAGCAAGCCTACGCCGCGCTGACGAAACTGCAGAGCCAAGGCAAAGGACCCGACCCGAATTCTCCGCTCGGACAGGCCCTGACCCAGATCGGTCAAGCCCTGCAAGGCGGCAGCACCGCCGGCGCGCAACAGGTCTTGCAATCGCTGGCGCAACAAACTCAGCAGGCGCAGGGCGGACACCACCATCATCACCACCACGGTGGCAACAATGCCGGTAGCAACGCCGGCAGCAATGCCTCCGGCAATTCCGGCAACGCGCAAGGGGCGATCGTCGATACCATCCAGTTGAGCGCTTCCTTGAACGAGACGACCAGCAGCGCGACCGGCCCCAATGGCAATTCAACGACCACCGCGGGAAAGTTGACTCTCAGCTTTTCAGCCTCGGAACAGATCACAGGCCCGAACGGCAACTCCTTGACGATCGGCATATCGGGCCAAGCCACCGCAAACTTCGTCAACATCACCGCCTAGCATCGGCGTCGCCGTTGCTGTTGCGGTATGTACGCTCGCGATCCAAATGCGCGCATCAGCATCGCTGTTTGTTGTATGCTGATGTCGCGCTGCGCCGCCATTGCATTCGCAGCCAAGCAGGCCTGTGATGCCCGTCGATTATTTGCTTTCGCACTTCGTCACGTTGTTCGTGGTCGTCGATCCCATCGGGTTGGCGCCGATCTTTCTCGCAGTCACCCATGGCCTCCCGCACAGCGCGCGCCGTCAGATCGCGCTGCGCGCCTGCATGATCGCTGGACTGGTGCTCGCCGGCTTCGCGCTCGGCGGCGATTGGCTGCTGGGTGAGCTCGGCATCACCATTCCCGCATTTCGCATTGCCGGCGGTTTGCTGCTGTTCGCGACCGCTTTCGACATGGTGCTGGGCTCGCGCCGCGCGCGCGAGGCGAAGACCGCCGAGCTGGCGCTCGAGGAGCATGTGCGCAATCTCGCGGCGTTTCCGCTCGCCATCCCGCTGATGGCGGGACCGGGCGCGATCACCGCCACCGTGCTGCTCGCCGGCCAGGCGGCGCGCAGTCCATACCAGCTCGCGATCCTGATCGGCATCATCGCCGCCGTGCTGATCATTTGCGGCATCGTTTTCCTGCTCGCCTCCCGCATCGAGAAAGCGATGGGGATCACCGGCAACATCGTGCTCTCGCGCCTGCTCGGTGTTCTGCTCGCCGCGCTCGCCGTGCAATACGTCGTCGACGGCATCCGCGTGATCGTGGCCGGCTAGCCGCCCTGCGACAATTCGGCAGGATTTTAACCGGTCGTTTACCGGGAATCGCCGATTGTCGGCGTGGGGCGACACAACCCCGTGCGGATCCGCAGGATCTCGTAGGGAGATGTGTCCATGGCCGTTTCCTCCATCGCGTCGCAACCGGCGGCGAGTTATCAGCCCAGTCAACAAAGCGACTTCAGCCAGACCTTCGGTCAACTGGTCCAATCGATTCAGTCCGGCGATCTCTCCGGCGCCCAGCAGGCCTATGCGGCGCTGACAAAGCTACAGAGCCAGGGGCAAGGACCGAGCGCGAACTCTCCGCTCGGACAAGCGCTGACCCAAATCGGCCAGTCGCTGCAGAACGGCAGCACCACCGGCGCGCAGCAGGTTCTGCAAACCCTGGCGCAGCAAACCCAGCAGGCCCCGGCCGGACACCACCATCACCATCATGGCGGCCGTCCGCCGAGCAGTTCGACATCGACAACCGCGACATCCGCGAGCGACACCTCCGCGCCCTTGGCCGCCGGCACCGGCACCAATGTCAACGTCTCCGCTTAGCGCCCGCGCCATGCGACGTCCGGGCTGGTGTTCACAGCACCCGCGTTGCCTGTGAGCCCGACGGCGCACGACCGCGGCCTTCGCAATGCTCCAGCCGTGAGCGAAAGGAGCAACGTCGTGAGCGATGCGCCCTTCCTGGTCAGATCCGCACGACCGGCGGATCTGACCGACCTGATGCGCATGAAGATTGCGCTTGCCACCGCCGATGACGCGCTCAACGCCGTCATCGCCACACCGGACGACTGGATGAACGACGTGTTCGGCAACACGCCGCGGTTCGCGGCGTTCATCGCCGAGTGCGGCGGCATCGCCATCGGCATGGCGACGTGCAGCGAACGCTTCGTCACCGGCTGGGCCGGTCCGACCGTCTATTTGCAGGACCTGTTCGTCGATACCGCGCACCGCCGTCGCGGCATCGGCGCCGCCCTGGTGGCGCGGGTGGCCGCATTCGCAGCAGAACGCGGCAGCCCGATTCTCGAAATCAACGTGCGCACCGATAATCCGGCCTGCCACTTCTATCGCCGCTACGGTTTCCAGGAAGTGCGCAATTGCGCAGTCTACATTGCCGGCGCGGACGTGCTGCAACGGCTTGCGGCCGCCGCGCTCTCGCCCTCCGAAACGATCGACGGATAGTCGACGCGGCAATCGAGCGCGCGCCGATCACCAGAGTGCCGGCCTCCACACCATCAGCACAAAAATCGCCAGTACGCCGGCGAATGCTGGCCAGCCGAGCGCGAACCAGATGCGGAAGAGCTGCTGATAGCGCGCCGGCAACGGCGTGCCGCTGGCGGCCGCCGTGGCAGCCAGATCGCGCAATTGCAGCTGGATCCAAACCACCGGAAGCCAGCACGCCCCGACGAGCCCATAGAGCACGAGCGCGGCGAGAATCCACGGCTCCAGCAGCGAGTATCCCGTCATCCACGCGAGCGCGGCCCCGGAGATCGGCTGCACCACCACCGCCGTCGCTGTGAAGAGTGTGTCCGCGATGACGACCGTGCGGGCGGTCTGGGCAATCGTCGCTGCGGATCCGCTGCGGTTGGCCATCCACATGAAGAAGGCGATGCCGATGCCGGTGCCGAGCAGCACTGCGGCCCCGACGATATGGACGAACGTGATGGCCAGCACGTAATTGCTCATCGCCCCTCCACGATTGCCAGGGTGAACAGCATCGCCAACACCGCCGGCAGCATCTTCACCAACGGTCCCAAGGGATCCGTCCACAGCTGCGGGACGAGCAGCGTTGCCATCACCGCGTAGACCGCCGTCACCGCCAGCATGGCGACAAGCGCAGCGCGGGCCGCCGGCCGAAACAAGATCGCCAGGCCGAGGACAATATCAATCAATGCGCCGATCATCACCGCAGCACCCGCGATCGCAGCGGATACGCCGGCATTGACCAGTAGCGCCATGGCCTCCCTGCGGCCGGGCCCCAGCGCGATCAGCCCGGACACGACCCAGAACAACGCCAGGCCAGCAATCGCGATCGGCTTGAGCAGATAGAGCCGCGCGAACCAGCGGTCCTGAACGCTCGCGGGCCGCTGCGCCAGAATGTCGGCGAGGCTCTTCGGCCTCACGCCGGTCGCGGCCATCCAGCGCGTCGGGTCACCCAACACCCCCGCGGACAATTCCGCCATCGCGGTCGAGCGCGCCGGACTGCGCCAGCCGAGCCAACCCAGCGCATCGGCGGCATGGGTGATGATCCATTCCATCGCGATCGGAAGCTGAACGACCGGACGGCGTGGATAACCCAGCCAATCGCGCAGCGCGCGCACGATGTCGGCGAGCGTCAGGACTTGCGGGTGCGCGAGATCCCACGTCACTCTCACCGGCGCATCCGGCCGCAGGCTGCGCGCCACCGTTTCGGTGAGGTCATCGATGCCGATCACCTGCACCCGCCGCTGACCGCCGATCATGACGATCAGTCCGGGCATCGCCGCCAGCCCGCGCAGCATGGCGGTGCCGCCATAGACCGCGGTGGACAGCAGCAACGCCGGCCGCAACACCACCCAGTCGAGATCGAGGTTCGCGAGATGAGTCTCCACCTGCCGCTTGGTCTGCGAATACGCGCTCGGACCGTTGTCGCTCGCGCCGATCGCCGAGATATGGACGACGCGGCGAACGCCTTGCGCGCGACAGGCATCGAACAGCGCGCCGGTCGCCTGCACATGGACCCGCTCGGCATTGTCGCCGAAGCCGTCCTGCAACACGCCGACGCAATTGACCACTGCGTCGATCCCGGTCAGCAACGGCCGCCAGTCCTGCACGCTTGTCAGCCGATTGAAATCCGCTTCCACCCATTGGGCGAACGCAAACCGCCGGCGGGCCCCGACGATGTCACGACCCGCGCCGATCAGCTCGTGGCCGTCTTGATGCAGTCGCGCCAGACACGCGGAGCCGATCAGTCCGTAGGCTCCGGTCACCAGCACCCGCATGGGCTTTCAACGCGCAAAATCAGAACGGAATTTCGTCGTCCAGATCGTCGCGCTTGCCGCCGGCCATCTCCGGCTTGCGCTCGCGCGCGGCCGTCGGTCCGGGCGAGCCGAAGTCGCTGTTGCCGCCGCCGCTGTCGAAATTCGAGTCCCCACCGCCGGCGCGGTCGAGCATGGTCAGCTGCGAATTGAAACCCTGCAGCACCACCTCCGTCGAATACTTATCGTGGCCGTCCTTGTCCTGCCATTTACGCGTCTGCAGGCTGCCTTCGAGATAGACCTTGGCGCCCTTCTTCAAGTACTGCTCGGCGATCTTGCACAGGCCTTCATTGAAGATGACGACCCGGTGCCACTCGGTCTTTTCCTTGCGCTCGCCGCTGGCCTTGTCGCGCCAGCTCTCGGACGTCGCGATGCTGAGATTGGCGATCGGACGGCCGTCCTGCGTGCGACGGATCTCCGGATCCTTGCCGAGATTGCCGACCAGGATCACCTTGTTTACCGAACCTGCCATGACTGCACTCCTCCTGGCCTTAAAGCCCTGTCTCTGTCGCAGGCGCGCCGGATCGGCATTGCCCTGCAACCCCTGTCATCCGATCTGCGCGATGGATCCCAGACGTTTGATCCTGAAATGGCCCGATCGCGCGGCATTATCCACGGCAGCGCCCGTTCCGTGAGGTAAATGGATGCGAGAGCGAAAGTTCTCTGTTTGTTCCTAGCAAATTCACCTGTCGGTATCAAGACCCCGACCCCGACGACGCGTGGGAAAACAACGCGGTGCACTAACATGGTAACAGTCGACCGTAATTGATTCGCCCTTTAACAGATCTCGTTATGTTCTTGGAGGTATTTTAGTAGCATCAGCGATATTCTTTATTTGTTCCCCTGCCTGCCTAAGCTGATTCCAGCGGGAATCCAAGTATTTAGACCGGATCCGGACGATTGGCCGACCCCCCGGACTCATCGCTTGGAGAGCTTGGTCGTGGCCTGCGCCGTGCGCGGCAGGCCAACCTCGGTCGCGAGTTTCAGGCTCAAGAGCTCGTCCGGCCGGAAATAGAACAGGCGCTCGTTCGGCGTCTCCATGGCATGGACCCAGACTTCGAGATCGACCCCCATGTCGCGCAGGTAGCGCTGGCAAACGGCGGAGACGATCTGCGCATCCTGCATTCCCTCTTCCGCCCGCAACGGCACCGTGGCCATCGCCGACACCTGATGCACGCCGATGGCCGCATTCGCGCCGGCGCGCCGCACGTCGCCGCCCGCGAACACCAGCGGACAGGACGAGGCGCAGTAACGTCCAGCCTCGACCTCGGTGGCGAATCTCTTGTCCCGGATCAGGCGCCCCATCGCGAGCGCGTCGGCGACCGATCCGCCCGGCGAGGCCAGCACCACCGTGGTCACATAGCTCCCGCGCTTGGCGATCTCGGCGGCGAACACGTCAGCGGTGCCGGGAACGATGGCGCCGGTCGCGAGCAGGCGCCCATCGGCGCCGAGATCGAACGTCATCGGCGCGCGCAGCTTGTCGTCGAATTGCGGCAGCGGCGCCGATGGCAGATCGCGGCTCGCCTTTCGCATCCCCGGCAGCACCGATGCCGGGTTGGCGGCGGGAACCGGCGCGATCTGCGACGCGGTCGGCGCCGGCGCTTGCGCATCCATCGTGCTGAAGTCGAGCCCCAGCAGACCCGCCGTCATCGCCAGCATCACGCCGAACACCGCCCGCAGGACCACATCGTCCGGCGCGTCGCCGACCCAACGCCTCAGCCGCCCACGAGCCTCGACTCGTGCGTTGAGCCCACCCATGACGCCCTCACTCTTTCGTTCACGCTTACTGTTACGCGACTTGTAGTCTTACTTTTTGCTCGCACTCTTACGTTCACTCTTTCTTGGCCGCACGCGGCGGCAGGAA
>Ga0265342_10000549_pt1 | contig 39634 bp, 29 predicted proteins | sample 4CB327metaG_FD_203125 | JGI IMG/M metagenome (GOLD analysis project Ga0265342, IMG submission 203125) | Rhizosphere microbial communities from Carex aquatilis grown in University of Washington, Seatle, WA, United States - 4-CB3-27 metaG | ecosystem: Host-associated > Plants > Roots >... | reverse complement strand
CAGGTCGCCTCGGGCCGCTTCGGCGTCACCGCCGAGTATCTCGTCAACTCGGACATGATGCAGATCAAGATGGCGCAGGGCGCCAAGCCCGGCGAAGGCGGCCAGCTCCCCGGCCACAAGGTCGACAAGACCATCGCCAAGGTGCGCCACTCGACGCCCGGCGTCGGCCTGATCTCGCCGCCACCGCACCACGATATTTATTCGATCGAGGACCTGGCGCAGCTCATCTTCGACCTGAAGAACGTCAACCCGGCCGGCGACGTGTCTGTGAAGCTCGTCTCGGAAGTCGGCGTCGGCACCGTCGCCGCGGGCGTCTCCAAGGCGCGCGCCGACCACGTCACCATCTCCGGCTTCGAGGGCGGCACCGGCGCCTCGCCGCTCACTTCGATCAAGCATGCCGGCTCCCCGTGGGAGATCGGTCTGGCCGAGACCCACCAGACGCTGGTGGTGCAGAAGCTGCGCAGCCGTATCGCCGTCCAGGTCGACGGCGGCGTGCGCACCGGCCGCGACGTCGTCGTCGGCGCGCTGCTCGGCGCCGACGAGTTCGGCTTCGCCACCGCGCCGCTGATCGCCGCCGGCTGCATCATGATGCGCAAGTGCCACCTCAACACCTGCCCGGTCGGCGTCGCCACGCAGGACCCGGTGTTGCGCAAGCGCTTCAAGGGCCAGCCCGAGCACGTCATCAACTACTTCTTCTTCGTCGCCGAGGAAGTGCGCGAGCTGATGGCCGAGCTCGGCTATCGCAAGTTCGACGAGATGGTCGGCCAGATGCAGATGCTGGACCAGCGCCGCCTGGTCGAGCACTGGAAGGCCAAGGGCCTCGATTTCTCCAGGCTGTTCGTGAAGCCGAAGGCGGGCCGCGGCGTCGCCATCCACCACAGCGAGAAGCAGGACCACAAGATCGCCAAGGTCCTCGACCGCCAGCTCATCGCGCAGTCGCAGCCGGCGCTCGACCGCGGCGCGCCGGTGCGCCTCACGGCCGAGATCAAGAACCTCGACCGCGCCTGCGGCGGCATGCTCTCGGGCGAAGTCGCCAAGCGCTACGGCCACGATGGCCTGCCGGACGGCACCATCCACGTGCACTTCAAAGGCACGGCCGGCCAGACCTTCGGCGCGTGGCTCGCGCGCGGCATCACCTTCGAGCTCGAAGGCGACGCCAACGACTATGTCGGCAAGGGCCTCTCGGGCGGCCGCATCATCATCAAGCCGACCGCCGACGCCGGCGTCGTGCCCGAGGAGTCGATCATCGTCGGCAATACCGTGATGTACGGCGCCATCAATGGCGAGTGCTACTTCCGCGGCGTCGCCGGCGAGCGCTTCGCCGTGCGCAACTCCGGCGCCATCGCCGTCGTCGAAGGCGCGGGCGACCATTGCTGCGAATACATGACCGGCGGCGTCGTCGTCGTGCTCGGCATGACCGGCCGCAACTTCGCGGCTGGCATGTCCGGCGGCATCGCCTACGTGCTCGACGAGGACAATACCTTCGAGAGTCGCTGCAATATGGCCATGGTCGAGCTCGAGCCGGTGCCGGACGAAGAGAAGGTCGCCGAGACCGAGTACGGCCACCTGAACGACCTGGAATCGCACGGCCGCGTCGACGTCATGAGCGACCTCACGAACAACGACGCCGCGCGCTTGCATAAACTGATCTCGGATCACGCCCGCTACACCGGCTCGAAGCGCGCGTCCGAGATTCTCGCCGACTGGGCGAAGTATCGTCCCCTATTCCGGAAAGTGATGCCGGTCGAATATCGCCGCGCGCTCGCCGAGATGGCAAAGGAGAAGGCCGCCACGATGCAGGCCGCGGAGTAAGATGGGTAAGGTCACCGGATTTCTCGAAGTCGATCGCAACGACCGGCACTACGAGCCGGCGGAGGCGCGCATCCGCCACTATCGCGAGTTCGTCTTGCCGCTCGACGAGGACGAGACGCGAAAGCAGGCGTCGCGCTGCATGGATTGCGGCGTGCCCTATTGCCACGGCACCAGCCGCATCACCGGCCAGCCGACCGGCTGCCCGGTCAACAACCAGATCCCGGACTGGAACGACCTCGTCTATCGTGGCCAGTGGGACGAAGCGGCGCGCAACCTGCACTCGACCAACAACTTCCCCGAGGTCACCGGCCGCATCTGCCCGGCGCCGTGTGAGGCTTCGTGCACACTCAACATCGACGACAACCCGGTCACCATCAAGACGATCGAATGCGCGATCGCCGACCGCGCCATCGAGCAGGGCCTCAAGCCCGAGGTGGCGACGGTGAAGACCGGCAAGAAGGTCGCCGTCGTCGGCTCCGGCCCCGCCGGCATGGCTTGCGCGCAGCAGCTCGCGCGCGCCGGCCATGACGTCCACGTCTACGAGCGCTGGCAGAAGGCCGGCGGCCTGCTCCGCTACGGCATCCCGGACTTCAAGATGGAGAAGGTTCACGTCGACCGCCGCGTCGAACAGATGCAGGCCGAGGGCGTCACCTTCCACTACGGCGTCCATGTCGGCGTGAACATGCCCGTCGACAAGCTGACCAAGGAGCACGACGCGGTCGTGCTCGCCGGCGGCGCCGAGAAGCCGCGCGACCTGCCGATCCCGGGCCGCGACTTGAAGGGCATCCATTTCGCGATGGACTTCCTGCCGCAGCAGAACCGCCGCGTGTCGGGCGAGGCGCAGGGCGACGTCGCGCCGATCCTCGCCACCGGCAAGAAGGTCGTCGTCATCGGCGGCGGCGACACCGGTTCCGACTGCATCGGCACCTCGATCCGCCAGGGCGCGGTCTCGGTCGTCAATTTCGAGATCATGCCGCAGCCGCCGGAGCACGAGAACAAGGACCTGACCTGGCCCTTGTGGCCGATCAAGCTGCGCATCTCCTCGAGCCACGAGGAAGGCGCGAGCCGCGAGTTCGCCGTGCTGACACAGAAATTCACCGGCGAGAACGGCACGGTGAAGAAGCTGCATTGCGTCCACGTCGACGGCAAGTTCCAGCCGGTGCCGGGCTCCGAGTTCGAGATCGAGGCCGACCTCGTCCTGCTCGCCATGGGCTTCGTGCATCCGGTGCACGAGGGCCTCGTCAAGACGCTCGACGTCGCGCTCGACAATCGCGGCAACGTCTCCGCCGACACCACCGGCTATCTCACCTCGGTGCCGAAGGTGTTCGCCGCCGGCGACATGCGCCGCGGCCAGTCGCTCGTCGTCTGGGCGATCCGCGAAGGCCGCCAGTGCGCGCACGCCGTCGACAAATTCCTGATGGGCGCGACCACGCTGCCGCGCTGACCTGAGCCACACGCGTCGGCCTGTTGCCGGCGCATCGATCGCGGGCGACGACGTGACAGGCATGAGCGTCAAAGCTTCGGCCCGCAGCCTTGCCGGCGAATGGCTGCTGGCGGTGAGCGTCGCGACCTGCCTCGCCTTCGCGCTGCGCGGCGAAATCCTGTTCGGCCGTCTCTCCGAGCCTTTCTGGCTTGCGCTCATCTTCGCCTGGCTGTTCGGCGTCATCCTCGCTTCCGCGCTCGCCGTGGTGCGCCATGCCGACCGCGTCGCCGAGAGCCTCGGCGAGCCCTACGGCACGCTCGTCCTGACGCTCGCCGTCACCGGCATCGAGGTCATGAGCATCTCGGCGGTGATGCTGCACGGCGAGAACAATCCGACGCTCGTGCGCGACACCCTGTTCTCGATCGTGATGATCCTGCTCGGCCTCGTCATCGGCTCGGCGCTCCTGCTCGGCGGCTTCCGCCATCGCGAGCAGCACTACAATCTGCAGGGCGCGAACGCCTATCTCGGCGTCATCATCCCGCTCGCCGTGCTGACACTGACGCTCGCCAATTTCACCACGACGACGCCCGGCCCGACCCTGTCGACGCCGCAGCAGATGTTTCTGATGCTGGTGTCGTGCGGACTCTACGTAGCCTTTCTCGCGGTGCAGACCGGCCGCCACCGCGGCTACTTCACCGATGACGGCTCGAACGAAACCGCGCCGCCGGAATGGCCGCACGCCAAAGCTTCGCTGGCCTGGCACGCGTTCCTGCTCGTCGCCTACATCCTGCCGGTCGTCTTCCTGGCGGAGCAACTGGCGCAGCCGATCGACTACGTCATCGAGACGCTGCACTGGCCCGCCGCGCTCGGCGGCGTCGTCATCGCCATGCTGGTGGCGACGCCGGAAGCGATCGGCGCGATCCGTTCGGCGACGGCGAACCATTTGCAGCGCTCGATCAACATCTCGCTCGGCTCGGTGCTGTCGACGACGGGGCTGACCGTGCCGGCGATGCTGGTGATCAGCCACGCCACCGACCACGAGATCTATTTCGGCCTGAGCGGCGCCAACAACGTCATCCTGCTGCTGACATTGGCGGTGAGCGTCGTCACCTTTGCCTCGGGCCGGACCAACGTGCTCCAGGGCGTGGTGCACGTGATCCTGTTCGCCGCTTTTCTGATGCTGATCGTGCAGGCCTAAGACCCGCTCAATTCGCCCGCGTCCAGGTCACCGCTACCTGAAGATGCCGAACAGTCCGCCGCGCCCGGACTCGCTGTTCGAACGCTGCACGCTACGCGGGGGCCGCGGCGGAGCGTTTCGGCGCTCGGCCTCGGCCTCGCGCGTCGTCTTCGGCGCGGTCCTCTGCCTGGCCGGCTCGGCCGGCTTGCCGGGCTCGTTCGGCTCGACCGAGGCCCGCGAACGGTTGGAGTCGGGCTCCGGCGCGGCGATCGACGGCATGGCCGGTTCGGGCTGCTTTGCCACTGCGGCCGGCGCAGGCTTCACGGCCGGCGCGACGGGCGCAGGCGCGACGGCGGCGACCGCGGGCGCGGCCGGCGCGGCCGGCGTCTCGGACTTCTTCACCGGCGCAGCGGCCGGCGCCGCGGCCGGCTCGACCCTGAGCGCGCTGCCGGGCGGCCAGGCGAAATCGTCGGCGCGGCCGCGCTGCGGCGACAAGGCCTCGCCCTTCACCAGCACCTGCGTGGCGATCGCGTCGCCATGCACGCGCGAGGCCGCCCCGCCGCCAAGGAGGTCCTCGCCGGTCGACGTCGTCACGGTCAGCGGCACCACGGGGCCGGCGAGCGGACGCTGCGTCGGCTTGCCCGGCTCAGTCGTCGGCCCCATCGGCGCGGTCGGCAGCGCGACGATGCGATTGCTCATGTAGCGGCGGATCTCGCGCTCGACATAATGCGCGAGCTTGCGCGCGCCGTATTTGGTGAAATAGACGCCGTCGGCCGAGCGCAGGCGGCGCTTCTGGCCTTCATAGTCCGGACCGAAGGTCGTGAATTTGCCGGCCTCGTCGACGAAGCCGTCCCACACGTCGATGTAGATGATGCCGGCGCGCTCGGCGCGCTGGCGGTAGAGATTGTTGAGATAGCTCGTCTCGGCCGTCGACTTGGTGCCGCGGATCGGCGGCAGCCCGACCCAGAACACCGGCACGCCTTTCGACTTGAGCGCGGCGATGGTGTCGTCGATGCGGCGGTTGTAGATGCGCTCCCACTGCTCGCTCTGGAATTCGACGACGCCGTTGGCGGCGGGCTTCTTCGCCGCCTTGGCGTCAGGCTTGTCGGTCTTCGCGTCGGCGCTCTTGTCGGTCTGGTCACCGGCCTTGTCGCCGGTCTTGTCGCCGGTCTTGCCCTGCTCGTCGGGCTTGGCCGCCGCGTCCTTCTTGTCCTGCTCTTCCTTGGCGCTCTTTTCGGCTTCCTTGGCGAGATCGCGCTCGCGGATGTTCTGGCGGTCGGACACGCCGAGCATCATCACGACGTAGTTCGCCTTCTCCTGGTTCAGGATGTCGCGCGCGACATGCCACCAGTCGAGATCGTCCTTGGGGTTGGTGTCGTAGCGCAACAGGCCGGAGTAGCTCTTGTTCTTGCGCACGATGGCGATCTCCGGCGCATCGGAGAACGCGTCCTCGAGGCCGTAGGCAAGCCAGTCGGCCATGCCGTCGCCGAGCACGACGACGGAGGTCGTCGGCTGAACCTGGTCGGCGCCCTTGGCGTCCTTGCGCGGCGGCGGCGGCGCTTTCGCCCCGCCTTCCGAGGTCGACTGGTGGCGCGGCTCGCCATAGTCCCGCTGCTCGCGGTCCGGATAGGGCGCGCTCTCCGGGCCGAACAGGTTGTTGAAGAAGCCGCCGGACCGCGACGGCCGCGATGGCCGGCGCGGCTGCGACGACCCGCCGCCCCAGCCGTTCCAGAACTGGGCCTGCGCCGGCGTGACGACAACGACCTCGATCGCGAACAGGCAGGCCACTTCGAGCGCGCCCAATAGCAGCGCGCCGAGCAGCCAGCGGGTTCCGCGGAATTTGCCGAACATCGAGATCGCCCAAGGACTTAAGAGGCTGCGGACCGACCACGGCCCGCCTGCGCTAAAAGGCTAATAGCACGGCGAAAATGTCAACTCGAAGGTCGGGATAGTGTTACCCGGCCCGTCGTCCTGAGGCGCGCGCCGCAGGCGCGCCTCGAAGGACCTCTGACTCACAGCCCCTTCGAGGGCCGCTTCGCGGCCTCCTCAGGGTGACGGGAGAGGCAGAAGAGGCGCACAGCCAACGCTCCGCCGCCCGTATTGTTTTGTCGGCGCCGGGTACGCCCTCGCCCCCTTCGGCCCTCGGACAGGGGGGGCCGGGAGAGTCCTTCCCCCGGCAAGATGCCGAGGGCGTGGCGCGCCGATGAGGCGCGACACTCTTTCCGTAAGCCGTGCTCCTCTCTCGAAGAACACGGGCGCCTCTCGGCGCGCCACGGCGGTGTCAGTACGGCGGACGGGCCACGCTTTCGAGAACGTGGACCAGCCACGCCTGTCAGCCAGCTCCTGGCGGCAGGTCCTAGTGCCTGCGAGTGGAGCCCCGTCGCCGCCCGGGAGCCTCGCTTGCGTGAAGCGAAACCCGCGGGCACCGCATCCGCTCCCGTCATCCTGACGCCTCATGATGGCGCCCTCAGCCGGAGCGGACGATGGGATCATAGGCACATGGGATAGGACCGGTCAATAGTCCTACTAAAAAGATTTTTTGCTGCGCCACCGCAAACCCGACCCGCTTCGAAGCGGCCCACACTCGGCGTCATGCGCGGGCTTGACCCGCGCATCCATGATGAGGGGCCGCAACCTCAAACAGGTCTGCCCTGCCTGCGGACTGGCCTCATGGATTGCCGGGTCAAGCCCGGCAATGACCGCGGGGAGAGGGAAGCACCGTCCTCTCACGTCGTCCTGAGGTGCCCGCGCGGATGCGCGGGCCTCGAAGGACCTGTGAGCCAGTGATGAGGACAATTGAGAGTCGGAGACCCTTCGAGGCTCGGCGCTGTTGCGCCGAGCACCTCAGGGCGACGGGATAGGCCGCGCTGGGTCCCCGCTTTCGCGGGGACGAACGGAGAATTGGAATCCCCTCACCGGCCCTGCAACTGCTGCAGCAGTCCGGCGCTCGCGAAGCCGTCGGGGACGCGGCCGATGCGCGCCTGGAAATCGCGGATGGCGTCGCGCGTGCGCGCGCCGAGGCGGCCGTCCGGCTCGCCGACGTCGAAGCCGCGGCGCGACAGCTCTTCCTGCAATTGCAATCGCTCGGCGCGGCTCAAGACCCGCTCGTAGCGCGGCCAGGTCTGGACGAACGCGCCGCCGCCGCGCAGCCGGTCGGCAAGATGGCCGATCGCCAAAGCGTAAGCCTCAGCAGGGTTGTAGCGCATGATGACGCGGAAATTGCGCAGCATCAGGAACCCCGGACCCTGGATGCCGGCGGGCACGAGCAGGAACGCCTGCTCGTTCGGATGCGCGAAGGCGAGCCCGTGCGGCCGCGCGACGCCGAGCCGCTGCCATTCGGCAAGGCTCATCGTGTGCGCCTTGCCCGCGAGGCGGAAATCGAGCGTCGCCGGCACCACCACCTCGTAGCCCCAGGTCTGGCCGGGCGACCAGCCGTCCTTCTTCAAATTGTTGGCGGTCGAGGCGATCAGGTCCGGCACCGACGAGATGACGTCGCGCCGGCCGTCGCCGTCGAAGTCGACCGCGTAGCGCTTGAACGCGCTCGGCATGAACTGCGTCGGGCCGAAGGCGCCGGCCCAGGAGCCGACAAGCTTGCCCGGCGCGATGTCGCCGCGCGCGACGATATCGAGCGCGTCGAGGAACTCGGCGCGGAAATATTTCTGGCGGCGGCCGACGCAGGCGAGCGTCGCGGTCGATTGCAGCACCGGCTTGGTGCCGCCCAGCGTGCCGTAATTGCTCTCGACGCCCCAGATGGCGGCGATGACATGACGGTCGACGCCGTAGGCCCGCTCCACCGCGTCGAACACATTGGCGTAGCGCGCGAGCAGCTCGCGGCCCTTGGCGATGCGCGCGTCGGTGACGAGCACGTCGAGATAATCCCAGACCGCCTTGGTGAATTCCGGCTGCGCGTCGAGCAGGTCCATGATGCGCAGGTCGGGCCTCAGCGACGCGGTCGCGGTATCGAAGGCGCGGCGCGGCACGCCGCGGCGGGCGGCCTGCGGCCACAGGCTCTCGATGCAATTGTGGAAATTGGCGGCGGCGGCGCGGATCGCCTCGGCGCTCATCGACGGATCGCCGGAGGCGCCCGATTCGCCGCTCCAGCCGGACGGCGCATAGGCCAGAGCCTGCGTGCCGGCGCGGCCGATCGAACCGGTGGCGTCGGCACGGCGCTCCTGCGCCGAGGCAGCGCTCAACGCGATGCCGGCGGCCAGGGTCAGGGCGGTGACGAACGGGCGGGTGGCGATCCCCAAAACGCGGCTCCCCTCGAGAGACGGTCCCACATCTCCGAAGCGCCTATGGGAAACCGATAACCTTTCGGCGCCGTTAATGCGGTATCTATTGGGCGGCTGGACCGCGCCGCGCCCACATGCTTTGTCAGCGGCCATGAGCCGCATCCGCAAAGCCATTTTCCCCGTCGCCGGCCTCGGCACCCGCTTCCTCCCCGCCACCAAGGCCATGCCGAAGGAGATGCTGCCGGTCGTCGACCGGCCGCTGATCCAGCACGTGGTCGACGAGGCCATCGAAGCCGGGATCGAGCACCTGGTGTTCGTGACCGGCCGCAACAAGGGCGTCATCGAGGACCACTTCGACCGCCAGTTCGAGCTCGAGGTCACTTTGGTCGAGCGCGGCAAGAAGGCGGAACTCGCGCTCCTGTCGGAAGCACTCCCGGAAGCCGGCACGGTGAGCTTCACCCGCCAGCAATCCCCTCTCGGCCTCGGCCACGCGGTGTGGTGCGCGCGCGAGATCGTCGGCCACGAACCTTTCGCGCTGCTGCTGCCCGACGTGCTGGTCAAGCATCCGCGCGGCTGCCTGGCGCAGATGATGGACGCGGCCAAGGATCTCGACGCCAAGGCCAACATCATCGCGGTCGAGGAAGTGCCGAGCGACCGCGTGCACATGTACGGCGTCGTCGGCGTCGGCCCGGCGAAGGGCAAGGCGTTCTCGATCACCAAGATGGTCGAGAAGCCGAAGGCGAGCGAAGCGCCGTCGAACCTGTCGATCACCGGCCGCTACATCCTGCAGCCGGAGATCTTCGGCATTCTGGAAAAGCAGGCGGCCGGCACCGGCGGCGAGATCCAGTTGACCGACGCCATGCTCGCGCTCGCGGCGCAGCAGCCGTTCTACGGGCTGAAGTTCGAGGGCCGCAGCTACGATTGCGGTTCCAAGATCGGCTTTCTCGCGGCCAACGTCGCCTACGGCCTCGACCGCCCCGACCTCGCGCCGGAATTCCGCGCCGAGATCGAGCGCATCCTCGGCGGGAAGTAGCGCCCCACCGCCCGCTGCCGCCTGGCCTGTGGACCGTGCCGTCCGGCTTGCCGGTCGCAAAACCTTCATGCGACATTGCTATCTGCCGTCGGGATCAAGGCCTGCCGGGCCGATGGGGCGAGGCCGTGCATAGCGTAAACGTTCGCTCCGTGACCAAGAGCTTCGACGCCACCACGGCCGTGGCGGACGTCTCCTTCTCCGTCGAACACGGCGACCTCACCGTCCTCCTCGGCCCCTCCGGCTGCGGCAAGTCGACCATGCTGCGCATGATCGCCGGGCTCGAGGAGCCGACCGCGGGCACGATCGAGATCGGCGGCCGCGACGTTGCAGGGCTGACCGGCGCGGCGCGCGGCGTCGCCATGGTGTTCCAGTCCTACGCGCTGTTTCCGCATCTCTCGGTCGCCGACAACATCGCCTTCGGCCTGTCGGTGCGGCGCACGCCGAAATCCGAAATCGCGCAGCGCCTCGCCAAGATCGCAAACGTGCTCGGCCTCGAAGCGCTGCTCGCGCGCAAGCCGGGGCAACTCTCCGGCGGCCAGCAGCAGCGCGTCGCGCTCGGCCGCGCGCTGATCGCCGAGACGCCCGTCTGCCTGCTCGACGAGCCGCTGTCGAACCTCGACGCGCAATTGCGCCAGGAGCTGCGCCGCGAAATCCGCGCGCTGCAGCAGCGGCTCGGCGTCACCATGGTCTACGTCACGCACGACCAGACCGAGGCGATGAGCATGGCCGACCAGGTCATATTGATGCGCGCCGGCCGCATCGAGCAGAAGGGCAAGCCCTCCGATCTCTACGAGCGCCCCGCGACATTGTTCACCGCGCGCTTCATCGGCGCGGCGCCGATGAGCTTCCTCGATCTCGCCGACGGCCGCGACGGCGCGGTCATCGCCGGCACCGACGGGCCGGCGCTCTTTGCCGGCGACGGCAAGGGCCGCGTGCTCGGCCTGCGCCCCGAGGACGTGACGGTGGACAGCCCGTCGGCGGCGGCTGCGTTTCATGCCGCTGTCACAGGCGTCGAATACCTCGGCGGCGAAGCGCTGGTCACCTGCCGGATCGGCGAGCGGCCGATCCTTGCGCGCGTGCGCGGCCCGGACGCGCCGGCCGTCGGCGCCACGGTCGGCCTTCACTGGCCACCGTCGGCCGCGCATGTCTTCGATGCCGCGACCGGCCACCGCCTCGCAATCGAGCCGGGCGCCGCCACGCGGCCGCGGCTTCAATCGATGTCACATTAGGGGAGGACGACAATGAACAGTCTGGCTCGCATCGCCGCCACCACGGCCGTCGCCGTGGTGCTCGGCGCCTCGGCTGCCTCGGCGACCGAGATCACCTTCTACTATCCGATCGCGGTCGGCGGCCCGATCACAAAGATCTTCGACGGCTACGCCGAAGCCTTCCACAAGGCGCACCCCGACATCACGGTGAAGCCGGTCTACACCGGCAGCTATCAGGACTCGATCGTCAAGGCGATGACCGCGGCCAAGGCCGGCAACGCCCCCGACGCCGCGGTGCTCCTGTCGACCGACATGTTCACGCTGATCGACAATGAGCTGATCGAACCGGTCGACACACTGGCGACCAAGGACAGCGACAAGGCCTGGATCAAGTCGTTCTATCCGGCCTTCATGGAGAACAGCCAGGCGCAGGGCCACACCTGGGGCATTCCGTTCCAGCGCTCGACCATCGTGCAGTACTGGAACAAGGATGCGTTCAAGGCCGCCGGCCTCGATCCGGAAAAGGCGCCGAAGACCTGGGACGAGATGGTCTCGTTCGGCAAGAAGCTGACCAAGAAGGACGCCTCCGGCCGCGTCACGCAGTGGGGCGTCGAGATCCCGTCGTCCGGCTTCCCGTACTGGCTGTTCCAGGCGCTGACCACGCAGAACGGCGCCATCCTCGCCAACCAGGATGGCACCAAGGTCGCCTATAACGATCCGAAGGTGGTCGAGGCCGCGCAGTTCTTCGCCGACCTCAGCATCAAGCATGAAGTGATGCCCAAGGGCATCATCGACTGGGGCACGACGCCGAAGGACTTCTTCGAAGGCAAGACCGCGGTGATGTGGACCACCACGGGCAACCTGACGAACGTGAAGGCCAACGCCAAGTTCGCCTTCGGCGTCGCGGCCATGCCGTCGAAGGTGCGCGGGGGCTCGCCGACCGGCGGCGGCAACATCTACATCTTCAAGAACAAGGACAAGGCGAAGGAACAGGCGGCGATCGAGTTCTCGCGCTTCCTGACGACGCCGGAACTCGCCGCCGACTGGGGCATCGCGACCGGCTATGTCGCGACGCGCCCCGACGCGTGGGAGACGCCGGCGATGAAGAAATACGTCGCCGAATTCCCGCCGGCGCTGGTCGCGCGCGATCAGCTCAAGGACGCCGTCGCCGAATTGTCGACGCATGACAACCAGCGCGTCACCAAGTCACTCAACGATGCGCTGCAGGCGATCCTGGCGAACGGCAAGGCGCCGAAGGCCGCGCTCGACCAGGCCCAGGCCGAGGCGACGCGCATCCTCGCCACCTACCAGAAGTGAGGCGAGTGCCGGCGGGGGCGCGCGCTCCCGCCGGCATGTCCTTGCGATGAAGGCCCGGCGAAACGGCAAGCTGAACATCCACGTGCAGGGCTGGCTGCTGGCCCTGCCCGCGATCGTCCTGCTCGCGACCTTCACGCACATTCCGGCGATCAAGACGATCATCGACAGCCTGTTCGCTACGCCGCGCGGCACCAAGCCGCCGCCCTTCGTCGGCCTCGTGCAATACCAGTCGATGATCGCCGACCCGATCTTCTGGCGGGCGCTCGAGAACAACCTGCTCTACGCGCTCATCACCGTGCCGCTCGCCATCGGCTTTGCTCTCGCGATGGCCTTGTGGGTGAATGGTCGCATTCGCGGACGCGCGGCGGTGCGGCTTGCCTTCTTCACGCCGACCATCCTGCCGATGGTCGCTGCGGCCAACATCTGGCTGTTCTTCTACACGCAGGACTACGGCCTGTTGAACCAGATCGGCCGCGCGCTCGGCTTTGCCAGCGTCAACTGGCTCGGCAGTCCATCGACCGCGCTGCCGGCGCTGATGGCGGTGACGGTCTGGAAGGAGGCCGGCTTCTTCATGATCTTCTTTCTGGCGGCCTTGCAGCAGGTGCCGCCCGATCTCTATGAGGCCGCGCGCATGGAAAATGCCGGCCGCTGGCAGGTCTTCCGCCGTATCACCTGGCCGCTCGTCATGCCGACCACTTTGTTCGTCGGCATCAACGCGCTGATCAACGCCTTCCGCGTCGTCGACCAGGTCATCGCCATGACGGGCGGCGGCCCGGACAATGCGACAACGCTGCTGCTCTTCTATATCTACCAGGTCGCCTTCTCGTTCTGGGACATTGGCTACGCGGCGGCGATTTCGACCGTGCTGCTCGTCTGCCTCGCGGCGGTGGCGCTGGCGCAGTTCTTCCTGGTCGACCGCAAGGTCCATTACCGGTGAGGCGATGAAGCAGCCCCTCTCGCTCTCGACGCTCGCCGCCTGGGCCTTTGCCCTGATCTGGGCGCTGCCGCTCCTCTATGCGCTGTGGGCCGCGTTCCACCCGTCCGCCTACGCCACGCATTTCGATCCCACATCGCCGCTGACGCTGCACAATTTCGTGCGGGCATGGGAGGCAGCGCCCTTCGCGCGCTACTTCCTCAACACAATCATGCTGGTGCTCGGCATCATGGCGGCGCAGTTCGTCATCTGCACGCTCGCCGCGTTCGGGCTGGCGCGCTGGAAGTTCTACGGCGCCGATCTCCTGTTCGCGCTGATCCTGATCCAGCTCATGGTCACGCCGGATGTGCTGATCCTCGAGAACTACCGCACGCTGCAGGAGATGAACCTGATCGACACGCTGACCGGCGTCGGCATCCCCTACGTCGCCTCGGCGTTCGGCATTTTCCTCCTGCGGCAGGCGTTCAAGACCATCCCGAAGGAGCTCGACGACGCCGCGCGCATGGAAGGCGCAAGTACGTTGCAGACGATCTGGCGCGTCTACCTGCCGCTGGCGCGCCCGATTTACGTCGCCTACGGCCTCGTCTCGGTCAGCTACCACTGGAATAATTTTTTATGGCCGCTGATCGTCACCAACTCCGTGGAGACGCGGCCGCTCACCGTGGGCTTGCAGGTTTTCGCCTCGGTCGATCAGGGCGTCGACTGGTCGGTGATCTGCGCCGCGGCGCTGATGACGTCGGCGCCGCTGATGATCGCCTTCCTCGTCTTCCAGCGGGCCTTCATCCAGAGCTTCCTCCGCGCCGGCATCCGCTAGCGCTGGAGGCGCAGGCCGATCAGGAACGTGCTGGCCGTGTAGTCCACACCGGTGACGTTCGAGCGCAGCCAGTTCTGCTGGAACTCGCCCTTGATCTGCATGGTGCGGTCGATCTTGTAGGTGAGCCCGGCACCGACGGAGTAGCGATTGTCGGTGCGCCCGGCCACGTCGGTGCTCGCGGTGGACGTGCCCTCGTAAAGATCCTGGCCGATGCCGGCCTTGAGCGTGCCGACGAGCCAGCGGCGGAACGAATGATCCCACTGCACGCCGGCGTCGCGATAGAACACGCCGGGCACGCCGGGCACGCTCGACTCGCCGAGCGTCGAGGACGCGGTGAACTTCACTGTGTTGAGCGCGTCGAGCGTCCATACCAGCGAGGCGCTGCCGATCAGGCCCTTGAGCCGGTCGAAGCGCGGATCGTCGTATGTGCGCGTCAGGTACCCGACCGAGACTTCACCCGTTAGCAGGCGCGACAGTTCGAACGTGGTGCCGACATTGGCGGCGTAGCCCTTCGAGTTGCGCTGATAGCCGGAGGTGTCGGTCGAAAGATCGTGCACGCGCGTGTCGGTGCCGACCTCGACGAACGGCGTCACGCCCGGCGTCAGCTCGTAGCCGCCGCGCAAGGTCGTGCCGTATTGATTGTAGTTGCGGTCCTGATTGCTCGCCGTGCTGCCGTCGGTGAGCTGCGAGTCCTGGTACGCCGTGCGCTCGGCGTCGGCCTTGGTCGTCAGCTCGAAGCGGTTGAAATGCTGGGTGACGCCGGCATTGCCGCCATAGGTGATGAAGACCGGCAGCTTCGACAGTCCCGCCTGGAGGTTCGGACTGCCGGGATTGTCGGTCGACACCAGCACGCGGCTGCCGAGATTGATGCGCGTCGTGTCGTGCACGTCGATGCGGCCGTCGACCTTGCCGTTGAAATAGGGCCGGCTCAGCGTCGGCGTCTCGTCAGGCGAATAGCCGGTGTAGCTGCCGCGCAGATCGGCCTTGAGCTCGTGCCGCGACCAGTTCGACTGTGCGCGCAATTCCGGCGCGACCGTGTAGAGCGATGCGCCCTTCGGGTCGGGCGACGCGCCTGGATTGGTGGCGTAGCCGCCGATCAGCTCGAGCGCCGGATAGAGATCGAAAGCGCCGGCGCGGATGCCGAGTTGCGCATATTCGTCGGGCAGCTCTGAATGCGCCTTGCGCTTCGGCGGCGGCTTGCGGATCGGTCCGATCTCGACCGGCGGCGAGCCGGGGGGCGCCGCGGGCGCCTGCGCGAAGGCGTTGTTCGCTGGCTTCTGGGGCGCCGATGTCGGCGAGATCGTCAGCGGCTGCGCGGTGCCGGGCGCGATGGCCTGCTTCTCGGCGGCGGCGGCCGCGCCTGGCTTTCGCGGCACGGCCTTCTTGCGGGCATTGGTCGAGTCGAAGCCGGTCTTCCCCGCGCCGGAGGCCGGCGCGAAGTTCGTCGGCGGCCCGAACTGGGTCTTCGAGGACTTCGTCGGCTTCTGGAAGGTCGGCGGCTTCGACGGATCGGTCTGCAGCCTCGGCGTCAGCGGGTCGGGAAACTGGAAGGCCGTCTGCGCGCGGGCCGGGCTGGCGAGGCATGCGGCCACAATCAGCAGCGCCGTTGGCGCTGCCGCTCTCAACCACACGATTTTCCGCGACGTGACGATCGCGAACCTCCGTCAACCCGCGCACGCATGCGCCGCCCTGCCCGCGACCGGCGGACAGTGGTTAACGGACGTTAAAAGCGCATGGTTAACGGGAGGTTAGTGGGCTTATCCCTCCCCCGCGTGCGGGGGAGGGTGCCGCCGAAGGCGGCGGGTGGGGGTAGCGTCAATTGCGATGCGACCCCACCCGTCTCCGCGCTGCGCGCGGCGACACCCTCCCCTTCCAGGGGAGGGATAAGAGCGTCAGAGCCACCCCTGCAATTCGCGGCTGACCACATCGCGGATCACCGCCATGCCGCGCTCGGAGTCGTTCAGGCAGGGAATGTGCGCGAAGTTCGCGCCGCCGGCGGACTTGAAGATGTGCGCGTTCTCCATCGCGATCTCCTCCAGCGTCTCGAGGCAATCGGCGGCAAAGCCCGGCGTGATGATGGCGAGGTTCTTCACGCCCTCCCTGGCAAGGGCCTCGACCGTTTTGTCGGTGTAGGGCTTGAGCCACTCCGCCGTGCCGAAGCGCGACTGGAACGTCATCATCAATTGCGTCTCATCGCGCCCGAGCCGCGCGCGCAGAAGCCGCGTCGTCACCGCGCATTGGCAGTAATAGGGGTCGCCCTTCTTCAGATAGTCCTCCGGCATGCCGTGGAACGAGGCGATGACCCTGTCCGGCTTGAACGGCAGCTTCGACAGCCCCTCCTCCAGCGACCCCGCGAGCGCTTCGATATAGGCGGGCTGGTCGTAATAGGCGGGCGCGACGCGCAAGGCCGGCTGCCAGCGCATGACACTGACCGCCTCGAAGGCCTTGTCGGCGACCGTCGCCGTCGTCGCCGCGGCATATTGCGGATAGAGCGGCACGATCAGGATTCGGTCGCAGCCTGCCTTCTGCATCGCCTCGAGTCGCGAGGCGATCGACGGATTGCCGTAGCGCATCGCCCAGTCGACCAGCAGGCGCGGATCGTTCGCCAGGCTGGCGCCGAGCTTCTCGGCCTGCGAGCGCGTGATCGTCTTCAGGTAAGACTCGTTCTTCTCGCGATTCCAGATCTTCTCGTAATCCTTGCCTTTGCGGCCGGGCCGCACGCTGAGAATGATCAGGTTGAGGATTAGCCACCACTTGACGCGGTTCTCCTCGATGACGCGGCGGTCCGACAGGAACTCCTTGAGATAGCGCCGCATCGACCAGTAGTCGGTCGCGTCCGGCGTGCCGAGATTGACCAGCAGCACGCCGATGCGGCGCGGCGGGATCGGCGGGTGGTCCTGCGGCAGGTGGCGGTCGCTCATGGCGGCAGAGAGCGGGAAACGGCTGGCGGGGTCAAGTCACCCCACCGGCCGCTCGTCGGCGATCACCTTGCCGTCGTTCGGCAGTGAGCCGGGCGCGACCAGCGTCACCACGCCTTTGAGCTTGGTGACGGATTGCAAGGTCTCGGCCACCGCGCCTTCGACCGCGGGGCCAGGCGCGGCGCATTCGGCGACCAGCGTCATCGTGTCCTGCTCGGCCTCGCGGCCGACGACGAGGCGCAGGCGGCCGAGTTCGGGATGTCGTGCTCCGACCTCGGCGACTTGCTTCGGGTGGACGAACATGCCCTTGACCTTGGCGGTCTGGTCGGCGCGGCCCATCCAGCCCTTGATGCGCATGTTGGTGCGGCCGCAGGGCGAGCGGCCGGGCAGCACCGCGGAGAGATCACCGGTGGCGAGCCGCACCATCGGGTAATCGGGATTGAACGAGGTGACGACCACTTCGCCGACCTCGCCGTCGGCGACGGGATCGCCGGTGCCGGGCCGCACGATCTCGACGATGACGCTCTCGTTGACGATCATCCCCTCCTTCGCGGAGGACTCGTAGGCGATGACGCCGAGCTCGGCCGTGGCGTAGCACTGCAGCACGGCGACGCCGCGGCGGCCGAGCTCGTCGCGCAAGGACGCAGGCAGCGCCGCGGCGGAGACCAGTGCGCGCCTGAACGACGAGGCGTCCTTGCCGGTCTTCCCGGCGGTGTCGAGCAGGATCTTGAGGAAGTCCGGCGTGCCGACATATCCGACCGGCTTGTAATGCGCGATCGCATCGAGCTGCTGCTCGGTATTGCCGACGCCGCCGGGAATGACGGCGCAGCCGAGCGCATGCGCACCCGCCTCGAGGATGTAGGCGCCTGGCGTCAGGTGATAGGAGAAGGCGTTGTGCACGATGTCGCCGGCGCGGAAACCGGCGGCGTGGAGCGCGCGGGCGCAGTGCGCGAAATCGGCGCCCTGCCCTTCCGGCTCGAACAGTGGTCCCGGCGACATCTGCAGCCGCCGCGCCCGGCCCGGCGGCGTGACGTTGAAGCCGCCGAACGGCGGATGCTCCGTTTGCAGCAGGACGAGGTCGGACTTGCGCAGCACCGGCAGCTTCGCGAGCGCCTCGCGCGACGTCACGGCATTGGGCGAGACGCCGGCGAGCTGTTTCTTCCAGCCGGGCGCGGTCATGGCGTGCGCAAGCTGCGCCGGCAGCGCGCCGAACTGCTCGCGCTCGCGTGCGGCGGGATCGCGGGTTTCCAGGCCGTCGTAGTGATCGGGCATTCTCAGGCCAGCCACCGCTTCCTGCGGCGATAATGCTTCGAGTCGCGGAAGCTCCTGCGCCGTCCTTCAGCGATGCCGAGGTAGAACTCCTTCACGTCGGCGTTCTCCGCGAGCATCCTGGCGTCGCCGTCCATGACCACGCGGCCATTCTCCAGAATGTAGCCGTAAGTCGCGTATTTGAGCGCCATGTTGGTGTTCTGCTCGGCGAGCAGGAAGGAGACGCCTTCCTTGCCATTCAGGTCCTTGACGATCTCGAAGATCTCCTCGACGACCTGCGGCGCCAGCCCCATCGACGGCTCATCGAGCAGGATCATCTTCGGCCGCGACATCAGCGCGCGGCCGATGGCGCACATTTGCTGCTCGCCGCCGGAGGTGTAGCCGGCAAGCGAATTCTTCCGCTCGGCAAGCCGCGGGAAATAGGCATAGACCTTGTCCATGTCGCGCTTGATCGCCGCCTTGCCATCACGGCGCGTGAAGGCGCCGGTCAACAGATTTTCCTCGATGGTGAGATGGCCGAAGCAGTGGCGGCCCTCCATGACCTGGATGCAGCCGCGGCGCACGAGCTCGTTGGGCGAGAGGTCCTGCACCTCCTGGCCCTCGAAGCTGATCGAGCCCTTGGTGACGTCGCCGCGCTCGGCGTGCAGCAGATTGGAAATCGCTTTCAAGGTCGTGGTCTTGCCGGCGCCGTTGGCGCCGAGCAGCGCGACGATGCCGCCCGCCGGCACGTCGAGCGACACGCCCTTCAGGACCAGAATGACGTGGTCGTAGATGACCTCGATATTGTTGACGCGCAGGATGCGCTCGGGCGCGGCGCTCTGGCTCTCGACGGCGGACATGGCGTCAACTCCGGAAAATGGCCTCTCCCCGCGGACGGGGAGAGGCCCTCGATCTCAGCCGATGCTCACGACGACTTGTCGCAAGCCTCGGTGCGCTTCGGCCAGCCGGCGTTGCTCTTGACGTATTCCGCCGCGGCCTGCTCGAGCAGAGGCTCGACCTTCTTCTTGAGCGGCTCGATCCAGTCGGACGCCTTCACCCACTTGGTGCCGTCCCACTGCTGCATGTAGGCCGGCGAGTGACCGTTGTGGTCGTCGCAGGTCACCTTCACAGGCGCGCCGAAGTCCGGGAAGCCGAGCGCCTTCCAGCGCGCCGCCGTGATGTTGAGCGTCTCGAGGCCGCGACGCACGTCGGCGCCATCGACCACCTTCTTGCCGGTGATCTTCTGCGCGTTGCGGATCGCTTCCGCGACGATCGCGGTGTTGTAGACGCCGCGGTTGTAGAAATTGTCCGCGAACTTGTCCTTGTCGACCTGGCTCTTGCCCTTGTCCACGACGTACTTCTTGATGTCCTGGATGGCGGGGTAGTTGGAGCCGAGACCGTTGAAGTTGAGCGCCAGATAGCCCTTGGCCGCCTTGCCGCCGGCCGCGGCGTCCTCATCCGCGCCCGACCACCAGACGCCGATGAAGTGGTCCATCGGGTAGCCGTTCTCCGAGGCGCGCTTGACCGCGGTCGGGTTCATGGCGCCCCAGCCCCACATGATCATCCAGTTCGGACGATCGCGCCGGACGCTGAGCCACTGGCCGGACTGGTCCTGCATCTCCTTGCCGGCGACCGGATAGAGCTTCACCTCGAAGCCGTAATCCTTGGCCAACTGCTCGAGCAGCGGGATCGGCTCGCGGCCGTAGCCCGCGTCGAGGAAGATGAAGCCGATCTTCTTGCCCTTCAGCTTCTCGAGGCCACCTTCCTTCTGGCCGATGTAGCTGATGATCATCGACATGCCGTCCCAGTAGGTGGCCGGCGGGTTGAACACCCAGGGGAAGTCCTTACCGACCGCCGAGGCCGACAGGCCGTAGGCCATCGACAGGATCGGGATCTTGTCGACCGAGGCCTTCGGGATCAGCTGCAGCGTGATGCCGGTCGAGAACGGGTTGACGACCGTCGGGTGCTTGCCCTTGACCTGCTCCCAGCACTCGACGCCCTTCTTGGTGTCGTAGCCGGTCTCGCATTCCTCGACCGTGACCTTGACGCCACCGATGCCGCCGTCGCGCTCGTTCAGCATGGTCAGGTAGTCATGCATGCCGTTCGCGATCGGAATGCCAGAATTGGCATACGGGCCGGTGCGGTAGGAGAACAGCGGCACGTAGATCGTGTCTTGCGCCTGCGCCGGGATGGTGGCGAACAAGCCGCCCGCCACCAATCCTGCGCAAGCCATTCCGCTCAACAGATGCCTTGGCTTCATGTTCCACTCCCTTTGGTTCGCGTCGGACTGACGCGCCTCTGGTTCATCGTTTCGTCTCGCGCGTCGCTGCACCCGGGACGATTTCTTTCCCGCGGCCTGGCCACGGTCGGAAATTGAGGCCTATCCTGCACTATTTAATAGGGGAACGGCCATACCCTCAATTTCTGCTTGGCGATCTGCCAAAGCCGCGCCATTCCGGCGGGCTCGGCGATCAGGATGACGATGATCAGCACGCCGACCACCATGAATGTCAGGTGCTCGACGGTCGACGACTGCAGCGGCAGGCCGAGCGCTTCCGGCACGTAGCGCAGCGCGATCGGCAGGATGAAGATCAGCGCCGCGCCCATGAACGAGCCGACCATGCTGCCAAGCCCGCCGATGATGATCATGAACAGAATGGTGAAGCTCTGATTGATGTTGAACACGCTGGCCTCCGCGCCGCCGTACCACAGGAACACCATCAGCGCGCCGGACACGCCGCAGTAGAAGGACGAAACGGCGAAGGCGAGCAGCTTGGTCGGCAGCAGGCGAATGCCCATTAATTCGGCGGCGATGTCCATGTCGCGCACCGCCATCCACATGCGGCCGATGCGGCCGTGCACGAGGTTCGAGGCAAGCCAGGTCATGGCCACGACGATCATCAAGACGATGAAGTAGCGCGTCTCGGCTGTGGCGCGCGGCCCGGTGATGATGACGCCGAACAATTCGCGCTGCGGCACCTCGATGGCGCCTGAGACGTTGTAATTGTACAGCCACGGGATGCGGATGAAGCACCATTCAAGGAAGAACTGCGCGGCGAGCGTGGCGATCGCCAGGTAGAAGCCCTTGATGCGCAGCGACGGCAGGCCGAACAGCACGCCGACCGCCGCCGCGAAGAAGCCCGAGGCGATGACCCAGACGATGATGTTCACGTTGGGGAAGATGCTGGTCAGCTTGTAGCAGGCATATGCCCCGACGCCCATGAAGGCGGCGGTGCCGAGCGACAACAGGCCGGTATAGCCGGTGAGGATGTTCAACCCGATCGCCGCCAGCGAGAAGATCAGGAACGGCGTCATCACCGCGTTGATGATGAAGTCGCTGCGGGTCGCGGGCACGCCGACGAAGGCGATTGCCAGGATCACGGCGATGCCGATGCGATCCTGCAGGATCGGGAATATCGCCGAGTCCTTCTCGTAGGTCGTCTTGAACTGGCCGGCCTCGCGATAGAGCATTTCACACCCGCTCGATGATTTTTTCGCCGAATAGCCCCTGCGGCCGGAACAGCAGGAACACCAGCGCAATCACATAGGCGAACCAGGCGTCGGTGCCGCCGCCGACCAGCGGCCCCCAGTAGAATTCGACGATCTTCTCGCCGAGCCCGATGATGAGCCCGCCGACGATGGCGCCGGGGATCGAGGTGAAGCCGCCGAGGATCAGCACCGGCAGCGCCTTGAGCGCGATCACCTCGAGCGCGAACGAGACGTCGGAGCGCGCGCCCCAGAACACGCCGGTGACGAGCGCGACGAGGCCGGCGGCGAACCAGACGATGACCCAGATCTGTTCGAGCGAGATGCCGACCGAGAGCGCGGCCTCGTGGCTGTCGGCCACCGCGCGCAGCGCCCGGCCGATGCGCGTCTTGGAGAAGAACACCGCGAGCCCCGCCACCATCAGCGAGGCGATGACGGCGGCGGCAATGTCGAGCTTCTGCAACTGCACCATGCCGCCGAGCGCGTGATAGGTGATCGCGCCCTTTGGCAGGAACAGCGGCTCGGTGATCATGACCTTCGGGTCGCCGCCGAACACCAGTTCGCCGAAGCCGATCAGGAAATAGGTGATGCCGAAGGTCGCCATGAACAGGATGATGTCGGGCTGGCCGACCAGCGGCCGCAGCACCGCGCGCTCGACCACGAAGGCGAGCAGGAACATCACGGCAATGGCGAGCGCGAGCGCGATGAAGGCGGGCACGCCGGCCTCGTAGATGCCGACGAGCGTCAAGGCCGCGAACACCACCATGATGCCCTGCGCGAAATTGAACACGCCGGAGGCCTTGAAAATCAGTACGAAGCCGAGCGCGATCAGCGCGTAGAGCATGCCCGAGACCAGCCCCTCCCACAGCGTCTGCGCCAGCAGATCGGGCGCCGAGCCCATCTGCACGAAGGGGTCGATCAGGATCTGGTAGAGCAGATGCATGATCGTTCCTCAGTGGGCCACGCCGAGATAGGCGTCGATGACCTTCTGGTCGCTGCGGACTTCGGCGGGCGAGCCGTCAGCGATCTTGATGCCGTGATCGAGCACCACGACGCGGTCGGACAAGTCCATCACCACACCCATGTCGTGCTCAATCAGCGCGATGGTCGTGCCGAAATGGTCGTTTACGTCGAGGACGAAGCGCGACATGTCTTCCTTCTCCTCGAGGTTCATGCCGGCCATCGGCTCGTCGAGCAGCAGAAGCTCTGGCTCCATGGCGAGCGCGCGGCCGAGCTCGACCCGCTTCTGCAGGCCGTACGGCAGCCGGCCGACGGGCGTGCGGCGGATTTCCTGGATCTTGAGGAAGTCGATGATGCCTTCGACGGCGTGGCGGTGCTCGACCTCCTCGCGCATCGCCGGACCGTGGCGCAGGAGCTGCCAGACGAAGTTCTTGCGCATCTTCAGCGTGCGCCCGGCCATGATGTTGTCGAGCGCCGTCATACCGCGGAACAGCGCTACGTTCTGGAAGGTGCGCGCGATGCCGCCTTCGGCGGCCTCGTAGGGCCGCATCTTCGAGCGCGTCTGTCCCTTGAAGGTGATGCGGCCTTGCTGCGGCTGGTAGAAGCCGTTGATGACATTGAGCATCGACGTCTTGCCGGCGCCGTTCGGGCCGATGATGGCGCGGATCTCGCCCTTGCGGATGTCGAAGGAGACGTCGCTCACCGCCTTAACGCCGCCGAAGGCGAGCGAGACGTTCTCGACCGAGAGCAGCACGTCGCCGACGGCGATGTCGGGTCCGCCGGTCGCCCTCATGCGGCCTTCTCCAGCGGCGCCGGCGCCGCCGGCTGCATGTCGCGGATCTTCACCCGCGCGCTGATCGTGCCCTTGCGGCCGTCCTCGAAGGTCACCTGCGTGGAGATGTCGGCCTCGCTCGAGCCGTCATAGAGCGCGGTGATCAGCGGCGCGTAGCGCTCGGCGATGAAGCCGCGGCGGACCTTCTGCGTGCGCGTGAGCTCGCCGTCGTCGGCGTCGAGCTCCTTGTGCAGGATGAGGAAGCGGCGAATCTGCGCGCCCACCATCATCTTGTCGGCGGCGAGCGAGCGGTTCACCTCGTCGACGTGCTTGGCGACCATCTCGTAGACGAGCGGATGCCCGGCGAGCTCCTGATAGGAGGCGTAGACGACGTTGTTGCGCTCGGCCCAGGAGCCGACCGCGGTCAGGTCGATGTTGAGCATCACCGTGACGAAGTCGCGCTTGTCGCCGAGCGCCACCACCTCGCGGATGTTGGGATAGAACTTGAGCTTGTTCTCGATGTATTTCGGCGCGAACAAGGTGCCGTCGTTGAGCTTGCCCACGTCCTTGGCGCGGTCGATGATCTTGAGCTGCCCGGTCTTCTCGTCGAAGAACCCGGCATCGCCGGTCTTCACATAGCCGTCCGGCGTCATGACCTCAGCGGTTTTGGCATCGTCCTTGAAGTAGCCGGTGAACATGCCCGGCGACTTGAACAGCACCTCGCCGTTCTCGGCGATCTTGATGTCGACGTTCGGGCATGCGGCGCCGACCGTGTCGGAATAGATGGCGCCGTCCGGCTGCGCCGTGACGTAGAGGAACGCTTCGGTCTGGCCGTAGAGCTGCTTGAAGTTGAGCCCGATCGACCGATAGAAGGCGAACAGGTCCGGTCCGATCGCCTCGCCGGCGGTGTAAGCGGTGCGCACGTGCGAGAAGCCAAGGACGTTCTTCAGCGGCCCGTAGACCAGCGCCTCGCCGAGCCAGTACAGCAGCCGTCCGCCGAGCGGCACCGGCCGGCGATCCAGGATGGACTCGCCGTAACGCCGCGCCACACCGAGGAAATAGTGGAACATCTTGCGCTTGAGATAGCCCGCATCTTCCATGCGGATCATCACGCGCGTCAGCAAAAGTTCGAGCGTGCGCGGCGGCGCGAAATAGAAGGTCGGGCCGATCTCGCGCAGGTCGGACATCGCGGTGTCGGAATTCTCCGGGCACGCGGTGCAGAAGCCGGCCACCATGCCCTGCGCGTAGTTGAGGTAGTGATCGCCGACCCAGGCGAGCGGCAGATAGGCGAGCGCGACATCGTTTTCGTCGAGGTGATCGAACACGACCGTGTCATGCGCTGCGGCGATCGAGCGCTCGTTGGTGAGCACCACGCCTTTCGACTGGCCGGTGGTGCCCGAGGTGTACAGGATGATCGAGGGATCAGAGCCCTTGCCGTTCTCGATCTCGGCATCGAGCCACGCGCGGAGCGCGCCACCGGCGGCGAGCGCCTTGCGGCCGTCGTCGACGACGCTTTCGATCGAGTTCAACTTCGTGTGGTCGTAGTCGCGCAGGCCCCGCGACTCGTCGTAGATCATGCGTTCGAGCTTTGGCAGGCGATCCTGCACTGACTGGATCTTGTCGACCTGCTCCTGGTCTTCGACGGCCGCGAAACGCACCTCCGCGTGCGCAAGCACGTAGCGCAGTTCTTCGGCGACGGCGTCGGCATAGACCGGCACCGGGATGGCACCGAGCATCTGTGCGGCCATCACCGACCAGTAGAGCTTCGGCCGGTTGGCGCCGACGATGGCGATGGTCTCGCCGCGCTTGAGGCCGAGCCGGTGCAGCCCGGCGGCGTAGGCGCGCACGATCTCGAGCGTCTCACCCCAGGTCCAGGTCTGCCAGATGCCGAGATCCTTGTGCCGCATTGCCGGCCGCGAACCGTGCAATTCCGCGTTACGGATCAGCAGCTTGGTGAACGTATTCGGCAGACCGCCGGCGTCGCGCGCCACAGTCCCTTCCTCCCCTCGGATCGCGGCCTTGCGGCCGCGACGCATGTTTCCCCTCGCCGCTCTTTTGGCGGCCTCGTTGTAGCGATATGAAAACACCCCCGCGGGCGGGTCAAGCCTCGGCGGTATCGGAAAATGGTCGGGGCAAGGTGCGCCGTTCGCGCACGCCTTGCGTGCGCTTTCAGACAGTCCCGGGCGTGAATTCTACTCGGCGGCCTTGAGATAAGGCGTCGTCGCGCCGGCCTTGAAATGCTCGCGCAGCGCGCTCTCCTCGGCCTTCGCCGCGGCCAGATGCCGCTGCTTGACCGGGCCATAGCCGCGGATCTTCTCGGGGATCGAGGCGAGCGCCACAGCGGTGGCGTGGTTGGCCGGCGTCAAGCCGGCCAAAATCATCGCGACGAGCTCTTCATAGTCGGCGATGAGCTGGCGTTCGGTCTGCCGCTCATGGCTGTAGCCGAACGGATCGAGCGCGGTGCCGCGCAGGACTTTGAATTTCGACAGCACGCGGAAGGCGGTCAGCATCCACGGACCGAACGACATCTTCTTCGGCTCGCCGGTGCGCGGATCGGTCTTGGCCAGAAGCGGCGGCGCCAGATGGAATTCGAGCCGCAGCTCGCCGTCGAACTGCGCCTTCACGCGCTCGACGAAACCGGTGTCGCTATAGAGCCGCGCCACCTCGTACTCGTCCTTGTAGGCCATCAGCTTGAACAGATAGCGGGCGACCGCTTCTGAAAGCGCGCTCTCCTCCGGCGCCTTCTCCGCCTCGGCCGCGCGCACCGTGTCGACGAGCGCGCGATAGCGCCGCCCGTAGCGGCTGCTCTGATAAGCCATGAGGAAGGCCTCGCGCCGCGCGATCGTCTCGTCGAGGCTCTCGGACAGCTTGAGCGAGTCGTTCTGCTGCTGCGGCGCCGGCGCAACCAATGACTGCACTGCCTGCGGATCGATTGCGGCGCGGCGGCCATAGCGGAAGGCGGCGACGTTCATCTTCACCGCCTCACCGTTCATCTCGATCGCCTTCTCCAGCGCCTCGCCGGACACCGGCAGCGCGCCGAGCTGATAGGCGTAACCGAGCATGAACATGTTGGCGCCGATCGAATTGCCTAGCAGCGCGGTGGCGAGCCGGCTGGCATCGACGAAATGGCTGCAGCCCTGCCCCGCCGCGCCAGTGATGGCGCGCTTCAGGCGTTCGGTCGGCAGCGAGAAGTCGGCATTGCGGGTGAAGTCGCCGGGCAGGAATTCTGCAGTGTTGACGACGACGCGGGTGTTGCCCGGCTTGATTGCGCCGAGCACCTTCTTGTTGCCGACGACGACGATGTCGCCGCCGAGCACGAGGTCGGCGCCGCCCGCGGCAACGCGGATGGCGTGAATGTCGTCGGCCGTGTTGGCGATGCGGATGTGGCTGTAGACCGCGCCGCCCTTCTGCGCCAGTCCCGCCATGTCGATGATGCCGACGCCCTTGCCTTCGAGATGCGCGGCCATGCCGAGCACGGCGCCGACGGTGACGATGCCCGTACCGCCGACGCCGGTGACGATGATGCTGTAGGGGTGGTTGGCGAGCGGCATCGACGGCTCAGGCAGAGCGGCCCAGGTCGCCGGCTCCGCGACGCTCTCGCCCTTCTTCAGCTTCGCGCCGTGTACGGTGACGAAGGACGGGCAGAAGCCCTTGAGGCAGGAATAGTCCTTGTTGCAGCTCGACTGGTCGATGGTGCGCTTGCGGCCCCATTCGGTGGCCAGCGGCTGCACCGAGACGCAGTTCGACTTCTGGCCGCAGTCGCCGCAGCCCTCGCAGACGAGATCGTTGATCACGACGCGCTTGTCGGGATCGGGGAATGTGCCGCGCTTGCGGCGGCGGCGCTTTTCCGCGGCGCAGGTCTGATCGTAGATGAGCACCGAAACGCCCGACACGGTGGCGAGTTCGCGCTGCACGGCGTCGAGGTCGTCGCGATGGTGCACGGTGAGACCGCGCGGCCAATCGGTATCTTCCGGATATTTCCACGGCTCGTCGGTGACGACGACCACGCGCGTCGCGCCTTCGGCGGCGACCTGACGCGCGATCTGCGGCACGGTCAGCGTGCCGTCGTGATGCTGGCCGCCGGTCATCGCGACCGCGTCGTTGTAGAGAATCTTGTAGGTCATCTTCACGCCGGAGGCGATCGCGGCGCGAATGGCGAGATAGCCGGAGTGGTTGTAGGTGCCGTCGCCGAGGTTCTGGAACACGTGGTCGCGATTCGAGAACGGCGACTCGCCGATCCAGTTGGCGCCCTCGCCGCCCATCTGCGTGAAGCCGAGCGTCTTGCGCTCCATCCACTGCGCCATGTAGTGGCAGCCGATGCCGGCATAGGCGCGCGAGCCGTCGGGCACGCGCGTCGACGTATTGTGCGGGCAGCCCGAGCAGAAGTACGGGATGCGCACGGCGACGTCGTTCGTTTCGGCCAGCGCCTGCTGCGCCGCCTTCAGACGCGCGACGTGGGCGGCGATCTCGTCGTTGGCGCCGATATAACGCAGGATGCGCTCGCCGATGGCGATGGCGACGTCGTTGGCATCGAGCGCGCCCTTCACCGGGAACAGCCAGTTGCCGTCCTCGTCCTTCTTGCCGATGCACACCGGCTGATTGGCAGTGCCGTACAATTCCTCGCGCACCTGCACTTCGATGAGCGAGCGCTTTTCCTCGACGACGATGATGAGGTCGAGACCGGCCGCGAAGTCGGCGAGTTCCTGACGCGCGATCGGCCACGGGCAACCGATCTTGAACAGGCGGATGCCGAGGTCGTTGCAGCGGACTTCGTCGATGCCGAGCTCGTCGAAGGCCTGGCGCACGTCGAGATAGGCCTTGCCCGTGGTGATGATGCCGATCTTCGGATTGCGGCCGCCGGAGGTGATCGTCTTGTTGATCTTGTTGGCGCGCAGGAAGGCGAGCATGGCGTCGCGCTTGAAGTCGTGCAGGCGCGCTTCCTGGCCGAGAATGGTGTCGACGAGGCGGATATTGAGTCCGCCGTCTGGCATGACGAAGTCCGTCGGCGTGACGAGCTGGATGCGGTCGACGCTGCCGTCGATCACGCCGGTCGACTCGACCGTCTCGTGCATGCACTTGAGCGCGGTCCACGTGCCGGTGAAGCGCGACATTGCCCAGCCGTAGAGCGCGTAGTCGACGATCTCCTGCACCCCGGCGGGGTTGAGGATCGGCATCATGACGTCGACGAAATGGAATTCGGACTGGTGCGCGGTGGTCGAGGATTCCGCCGTATGGTCGTCGCCCATCAGGGCGATGACGCCGCCGTTCTTCGCGGTGCCGGCCATGTTGGCGTGGCGGAAGACGTCGCCCGAACGGTCGACGCCCGGGCCCTTGCCGTACCACATACCGAAAACGCCATCGAACTTGCCCTCGCCGCGGAGCTCCGCCTGTTGCGAGCCCCAGATCGCGGTGGCGGCCAGCTCCTCATTGATGCCGGGCTGGAACTTGACGTCGGCGGCGACGAGTTGGCGGCCGGCGCGGACCATCTGCTGGTCGAGCCCGCCGAGCGGCGAGCCGCGATAGCCGGTCACGTAGCCGGCCGTGTTCAGGCCGGCGCGACGGTCGCGCTCCTTCTGCATCAGCAGCGCGCGGATGAGCGCGTGATAGCCGGTGACGAAGACCTGGCTCTGGGCGAGGTCATATTTGTCGTCGAGGCTAACGGGTCGGAGCGTCATGAAAGGCCTGTGCCGGGGCGAGATCGGAGCGCCCGCTGTCAGTCATATAGTCTCGAACGCGGCGACGCAAAGCAGCTGGGCAGTCCAAGAAAGCGTGACATCCCAACGCCATGTGGTCAATTTCGTTGTCCGCCCGCCGGCCGGAACGAAATTGCTGTGCTCCCCGCCGTGGCGCACTTTGGCGCAACGCAGCATGTATGCGAGCCGCGCGCGGGGCGCAGTGGTCAAATCCTGCGCAACCGGTACAAGAGGGCGCCAGCCGGGATTCAAGAATGCATCAGCCGCAGTCGGGGTCGATCGAGAGCCGCACCTCGTGGACCGTCGCCAGCGTGTCGCTTTTCGCCATGCTGATGGCCTATGGCGCCCCCTGGATCACGATCGTCGCGCTCAGCGACATCGCTGCCGAAGCCGGCGGCGCCCGCTCGGTTCCATCGCTGGCGAGCTCGCTCGCCTGGTATGGGGCAGGCATCGGCGGCATCATCATGGGCCGCGTCGCCGACCGGATCGGCACGCGCTGGACCGTGCTCAACGGCGCGCTCATGATCGGCGTCGGCTTGTGGCTCTCGAGCTTCGGCCCGAACTGGCCGCTGTGGATCGGCCATGGCCTGTTCATCGGCCTGCTCGGCCTCGGCGGCATCAACGCCCCGCTCTACGTTTACGTCAGCCGCTGGTTCGACCGGCGCCGCGGCTCGGCGATGGCGCTGATCTCCAGCGGCTCCTATCTGGCCGGCGCGATGTGGCCGACACTGTTCGAGCGCGCCATTGCCTGGATGGGGTGGCGGCAGACGATGCTCTCTTACCTGTTCGTCGAGATCGTGGTGATCGTGCCGCTGGCCCTGCTCTATCTACGGCCGCCGCCGGAGGTGATCCATCCTGCGACGGCGCCAGCCTCCGGTGCCCACCGCGAGCCCGTGCTCGGCTTGCCGCCGAACGTCATGTTCGCGATGCTGTGCGCCGCCAGCGTGCTGTGCTGCATCCCGATGTCGATCCCGCAGAACCACCTCGTCGCCTTCTGCGGCGATCTCGGCATCAGCCGCACCATCGGCGCGGCGATGCTGTCGCTCTTGCTCGGCACTGCCTTCCTCAGTCGTCAGCTCTGGGGCCTGATTTCCGACCGCATCGGTGGCTTGCGCACCGTGCTGATCGGCTCGGTGGCGCAGACGATCTCGATGATGGGCTTTTTGCTCACGCAGAGCGAGACCGGCTTGTTCACCGTCGCCGGAATCTTCGGCCTCGGCTTCTCCGGCATCATCCCGGCCTACGTGCTCGCGCTGCGCGAGCACTTCCCCGCGTCGGAGGCGTCCTGGCGCATCCCGACGCTGCTCTTGTTCAGCGGCATGGGCATGGCCTCGGGCGGCTGGCTTGCCGGTCTGCTCTACGACCATTTCGGCTATTACGCGCCGGCCTTCGCCGCCGGCATCGGCAGCAGCATCCTCAATGGGCTGATCATCGGCGCTCTTGTGCTGCGCATGACGGTCTGGACGCGGCGCGTCGCCGCCTAGTCGCGCGGCGGCGCGATCAGCCGCACGCCGCCCATGATCGCGAGCGCGATCAACGCAGGCACAACGGCGAACCATGTCCCGGCGGCCAGCAGAGCCGCGGCCGCCGCCCACGAGATCGACGAGAAGGCCTCCGCGAAGGTCGCGACGCGCGACGAGGTCTGGCGCCGGCGGAAGTGGCTGCGCCGCGCCTGCACGCGGAAACACAATTGAATGTCAGTTGCCGCCGCTGCAACGACGAGCACGCCGATGCCGGCCACGGCCGCCGCCCAGGGCGAGGCGAGGCCGAGCCCGATGATCAAGGGCGCGAAGATGACCGCGATGGCGATCATCACAGCCTCGATCTTCGCCCACAGGATGTTTCGCGCCGAGATCGGCGCAGTGGCGACGAGATCGGGCGCGTCTTCGCCTGAAATCGACAACCAGGCGAGGCCGCCGGCGAGCTGTCCGGCCGCCATGACGACGACCGGCACCAGCACGATCAGCGCTGTCGTGCTGTCGTGAAAGCTGCGCCACAGCAGAAGCGCCGGCGGCAGAAGATACAGGATCTGCATCAACGTCTGCGACATCAGCCACGGGTCGCGCGCGAGCAGAAGCCACTCCTTCCGCCGCAGCATCTGCTTGGGCGAGCGGAGACGGAAGCCGCGCTGACGCTGGCGCACGACGCCTTGCGACACGCCGGATGCGGCGACGGCATGCTCGCCGAAGCGGGGTGAAAACGCGGCAATTGTGGCCCCGAGCAGCGCCAGAGCAAACAGCAGCAACCAAAGGAGCGCAGCGGTGTCGCCGAGCGCGGCGCGCGCCGGCACCCACACCGCGCTCTCCATGCCGGGCACGTGCGCGAGCAGCCAGGGCGATTGCAGCGGCGCGAGCCGCGACAGGCTGCCGAAGGAGAGGATGGCGACGATCTGGAGCCCGATCAGGAAGGCCGCTCCGATCACGGCGGCGACGACCTGCGCGACGAAGCGCGTCCGCCGCGGCCCGATGACACGGAAGAGCGCCACCGTCAGTGCGACGCCGAGACTCGCCGCGACCACGCCCATGGCGGCGACGACGCCATAGGCCGCGAGCCAGCGCGCACCGCCGGCCAGCGCCAGCATGTTGACGAACGGAACGGCGATGGCCAGCGCCATCGCCGCGATCGCCAATGCGATGCGGCCGATCCGCACCGCAAACACCTTCTGCGGCGCAACCGGCGCGGTGAGGATGAGGTCAAGGTCTGCGCGCGCATAGAAGGCGCGCGTGACGGACTCCATGGCCTGCGACAGCAGCAGCGAGAACGACAGCAGCAGAATGCCGCTGACGATCACCCGGGTCGAAAGGTCGGGCTGCGCATCCGCATAGCGCTCCACCATCGGGTAGGCGATGAGATGCATGAGGACGCCGAACACGGCGAATGCGATGACGACGGTGCGCAGCTTCCGGCGGCGGCCGGCGGTCATCAGCGACAGCCAATCGCGGCAGCCGAGCCGCAATTCGTGCGCGGCGAGCCACGTGACCGTGCCGGGCCGGCTCACGCGGCCTCTTCGGCGACGAGCTTGAGGAAGGTGTCTTCGAGCGTCGCGGACGCAGCACCCGAACGCTGGCGCAACTCGTCGAGCGTACCCTCGGCAATAAGACGGCCATTGGCGATGACGCCGATGCGATCGGCCATGCGCTCGGCGACTTCGAGGATGTGCGTCGTCATCACCACCGTGCCGCCGGCGGCGACGCGCTCGCGCAGCACGTTCTTGACCTGCCGTGCCGAGCCGGCGTCCAGGCCGGTCAGCGGCTCGTCGAGGATGATCAGCTTCGGGTCGTGCACGAGCGCTCCGGCGAGCGCCACTTTCTGGCGCATGCCTTTGGAGAAGCCCTCGCAGCGTTCGTGCATATGCGGCTTGAGCCCGAGCCAGTCGATCAGCTCGCGGGCGCGCGCCTCGCCGGCCTTGGCATCGATGCGCCACAGGCCGGCGACGAATTCGAGATATTCGAACGGCGTCAGCTTGTCGTAGATCATCGGCTCGTCCGAGACCCAGGCGGTGACCTGCTTCGCGGCAACCGGATCGGCGAGCGCGTCGACGTTTTCGATCGTGATCGTGCCCGCGTCCGGCTTCAGGAGCCCGACCACCATGCGCAACGTCGTGGTCTTGCCGGCGCCGTTCGGCCCGAGCAGCGAATAGAACTCGCCGCCATAGACCGTGAGATCGAGGGCGTCGACCGCCGGACGATCGTAGCGCTTGGTGAGGCCGCGGAGGGCGAGCGCGACGGGACGCGTGGATGTGTTCATGACCTGACGTCCGGATTGCCGTCCGTTCATTACGCGCGGAGACCTTGCGGCGTTGTAACCGGGGCGGCCGCACTGAGGTGGTATGGTTTCGCCGCGGTTAATCCGCCCGCCGGAAAGCGCGAATGCTCAGCCTTTCGGCACCATTCCGAACATGGCCTCGCCGTAGGTCCCGCGCGCCTCCTTCAGGAGCGGCTGCACGGCGTCGACAAAGGCGCCGTGCTCCCGCGCCGTCAATTCGACGATCTCGCAGCCCGCCGCCTCGATTGCCTTTCGCGACTGCTCATGCTCCTCGACCGCCAGCCCGCGCTGATAGACGACCGACGCAGTCACCGCCTCGCGCATCGCCTCCTGCAGATCGCGCGGCCATGCCTCGAAGCTGGCGCGATGCAGGAAGACCGGACGCGAGATATAGAAGTGCGACGTCAGCGAATGGAATTTGTGGAAGTTGTGCACGCCGTAGGTGACGGTGTTGGCGAGCGGATTCTCCTGCGCATCAAGTGTGCCGGCCTTGATCATGGCGATCGCCTCGGTCAGGTCCATGCGCATGGCGACGGCGCCGAGCAGGTCGAAAGTGCGACGCTGGACCTCGCTCGGCAGCACGCGGATCTTCATGCCCTTCATGTCGGCCGGCGCGTGGATCGGCCGCAGCCGGTTCGAGATGTGACGGAAGCCGTTCTCGAACCAGCCGAGGATGCGATAGCCGATGCGGTCCTCGATGCGGTCGACGAGGAACTTGCCCAGCGCGCCGTCCATGGCGCCGCGGGCCTGCGTGTTGTTGGCGAACAGGAACGGTAGGTCGACGAAGCCGAGTTCCGGCACACGGTCGGTGAGGTAGCTCGATGACTGGTAGCCGAGCGTCATCTCGCCGTTCTCGACCAGGGTCAGGATGTCCTCGGCTTTGTAGCCGTGATCCATGACGTTCCAGACGTAGTCGATCGCGATGCGGTCGCCAAAACGGGCGGCGAGCCTGTCGCCGATGAATTTCAGCGACTTCGAGAAGCCGGTGGTTGCCGGCCCGTAGCCGGCCATGCGGATCCTGATCGTTTCGGTCATGAGGTCCTGCTTGCGAGGGAACGCTTCTATAGCGGCGCACCACGCGGAGGTTCAAGATCACCTGCGTTGCGGCGCAACATGCCTCGGCGCTTGCACGGATAAATTTCGCATATATCCTGTCGCCAATAGAAAACATCGCTGCGGGGGGAGCGCCATGGCCGAAGCGCAGAAGCCGTTCTTGATCGGAGCTGCCGCGGGTGTCGTCATGCTCGCCATCGCAGCGCCGGCCGTGGGCCTGCTCTGGAAGCGTGCGGCCGCCGATCGTACCGTGATCAAGGCGGCGCTCGCCGAAGTCAGTGACCGCCTCGACAAGAATAACGCCGCGCTCGAGGACATGCGCAAGGCAGCCTCGCTCGCCGGCGTCACCAAGCAGATGGAAGAGCTCAACGCCCGCATCAAGAGCACCAACGAGGCGCTCGCCGGCGTGCAGAAGGCCTCGCTCGACAACATCCGCGACCGCCTCGAGCAGGTCGAGGCCGGTGTGAAGTCCGGCAATGCGGCGCTCGCCGGCTTGCAGAAAGGCCTCGCCCCGGACGGGATGAGCAAGCAACTCGGCCAGCTCGCCGCCAACCTGACGGCGCTGGAGACCTCGCTCGCCGGCCTCAAGCAGGCGGTGCCTGCGAAGGGCGACGCGGCCGCGGCCCCGGTGAAGGTCGCCGCCACGCTCGACGCGATGAAGACCATGCCGACGTCAGCGTCCGCCGTGCCGACTGAATTGATCGTGGTGCACATGCAGAACACCGCAGCGGCCGCGCCGGCGGCCACGGTGGCGAGCGCCGCGATCGCGCCGCTCAGCGTCCATTTCCAGAAGATCGGAGGCACCGACGAGACCGCGCAGACCGTAGCCTTGGTCGGCCAGCTCAAGGACCTGCTCAAGAGCCGCAAGGGCTGCGCGGTATCGATCGCCGGCTATTCGGACACGCTCGGCGACGACGACATCAATCTCGCAGTGTCGAAGGACCGTGCGCATGTGATCGCGGTGAAGCTGAAGGAAGCGCTCGGCAACGACGTGTCGATCGCCGAGACCGCGTGGGGCGAGCGACGTCTCGCCGAGATGACGAAGGACAACGTCGCCAGCAAGGCCAACCGCCGCGTCGACATCGCGGTGCAATGCAAGTCCTGAGTCGCACGGCGCGGCTCAGGTTGCGCCGCTATTTCTCCCCGACGCCCCAGTGCCAGAAGTCGCGGCCCTCTTTGCGCATGAAGCGGGCGAGCACCATCTTGTGCACTTCCGACGCGCCATCGACCAGCTTCGCCGAACGGGCGTAACGGTAGATCCATTCGACGATGGTGTCCTTCGAATAGCCGCGCGCGCCCTGCAACTGGATGGCGACGTCGGCCGCGTTGTTGAGCGTGTCGGCGACATGCACCTTGGCCATCGACACCTCCTTGCGCGCGCGTGAGCCGTGGTCGAGCAGCCAGGCCGCGTGCATCGTCAAGAGGCGGCCGATCTGGATCTGATGCGCGATCTCGCCGAGCTTGATCTGCACGCTCTCGCGGTCGGCGAGCTTGATGCCGAAGCCCTCGCGGCGCTCGACGTACTCTTGCGCGATCTCCATGCAGCGCTTGGCGAAGCCGAGCCAGCGCATGCAGTGCGTCAGCCGCGCCGGCCCGAGCCGGATTTGCGTCGCTTTCAGCCCGTCACCCTCGCTCATCAGCACGTTCTCGAACGGGACTTCGAGTCCGTCGAATTCGAGCTCGCAGTGGCCGCCGTGCTCCTCCGGTCCCATGATCGGGATGCGGCGCTTGATGCGCCAGCCGGGCTGGTCCTTGTGGAAGAGGAAGGCGGTCAGCCCGCGGCGCGGATCGTCGGAGGTGCGCGCCATCAGGATGAAATGCGCGGCGCCGTCGGCGCCGGTAATGAACCATTTGTGGCCGTGGACGACGTAGCGGTCGTTCTTCTTCTCGGCGCGCGTGCGCATCATGCCGGGATCGGAGCCGGAGCCCGGATGCGGCTCGGTCATGACGAAGGACGAGCGCACCTTGCCTTCGACGATCGGGCGCAGGAACCATTCCTTCTGCTGCGGCGTGCCGACCTTGGCGAGCAGGTTCATGTTCCCATCGTCCGGCGCCATGCAGTGGATGGCGAGCGGCCCGAAGATCGAGCGCGCCGCCTCCTCGTAGATTGCCGGCCAAGCGCCGACGGGCAGGCCCATGCCGCCGAATTCCTTGGGCGACTGCGGCGCCCACAGGCCGGCTTTCTTCGCTTTCTCTCGCACTGGTGCGAGGCGCGCGTGCGGGATGTTCTCGTAGTCGGCGAAGTTCTCCGGATCCCTCTCGAGCGGCAGCACCTCCTTCTCGATGAAGGCGCGCACGCGCAGGCGGATGTCCTCGATCTCCGGGGAGAGTGTGAAGTCCATGGTCGTTCCTCTTAATTCTTGATCGGGACCTAACCCTTGATCTGAATCACCTGGCCGCCGTCGACGACGATGGTCGCGCCGGTCATGTAGGCGCCCGCGTCCGACGTGAGCAGCAGCAGCGCGCCGTCGAGATCGCCGGTGTTGCCGAAGCGGCCCATCGGAATGTCGCGTTTGATCTTCGCGCCCGCCTCGCTGTTCAGGTAGTCGTCATTCATCTCGGTGACGAACCAGCCCGGCGCGATCGCATTGACGCGAATACCCTTGAAGGCGAGCTCGACCGCGAGCGCCTTCGTCACCTGCACGACGCCGGCCTTGGCCGTGGCGTAGGCCGCGCCGCCCTTGGCGACCATCAGGCCGAGCACCGAGGCGATGTTGACGATCGCGCCCTTCTTGTTGGCGGCGAGCATGCGCTTCGCCGCCTCCTGTGCCCAGTAGAAGACGGCGTCGAGATTGGTGGTGAGCACGCGGCGCCAGTCTTCCGGCGTCATCTCGACGGCACGGCCGCCATGCGCGACGCCGGCATTGTTGACAAGGATGGTGACGGTGCTGAGCGCCTGCTCGGCGGCATCGAAAGCCTTGAGCATCGCGGCGCGGTCGTTGACGTCGGCCTCGATGGCGACGGCGCGGCCGCCCTTGGCCACGATCTCGTCGCGCAGCGCGGCGAGCCGGTCGGCGCGGCGGGCGACCAGCGCCACCGCGGCGCCGTTGTCGGCGAGCGCGCGGGCAAATTGCGTGCCGAGCCCACTGGAGGCGCCGGTGACCAGCGCCACCCGGCCCGTGAGGTCAAACATCTCGGATGCTTTCATCGCGCCCTCGCTTCTTAATTCAATGCCCATAAAGCGCGTGCGGCAGTGCCGTGGCAAGCCCCGGCCAGAACCACAGCACGACGAGGGCGCAGAGCTGGATCAGCACGAAAGGAATGATGCCGATGTAGATGTCCTTCGTGCTGATCTCGCGCGGCGCGACGCTGCGCAGGAAGAACAAAGTCGGCCCGAGCGGCGGGTGCATGTACGAGGTCTGCAGGTTCATCGCCATCATGACGCCGAGCCAGACCGGATCGACGCCGGGCATCTGGAGGAGCGGCGGCGCGACGATCGGCACGACGACGAAGATGATCTCGAAGGCGTCCATGACGAAGCCGAGCAGGAACATCGCCAGCATGACGATGAGGATGGCGCCGTCGACGCCGCCCGGCAGGTTCACCAGCGCGCGCTCGACCATCCCGTCGCCGCCGAGCGCGCGGAACACGAGGCTGAAGGCGGTCGCGCCGATCAGGATGAGGAAGATCATGCCGACGATCTGTGCCGTCTTCTCGACCACGGGCCTGAGCGCCGCGCCGAGCGATCCTTTTCGCGCCGCCAGCAGGATGGCGCCGACCGCGCCGATGGAGCCCGCTTCGGTCGGGGTCGCGATGCCGCCGAGGATCGAGCCGAGCACGGCGAAGATGAGCGCCAGCGGTGCGATCAGGACCGCGGCAAGCCGCGCCGCGAGCCTCAGTCCGTGCGGCGCATCAGGATCGCGCGGCAGCGCCGGCGAGGCCTCCGGCCGGATGAACGCCACCGCGATCAGGAACAGGAGATACAGTGCGACCAGCGCGAAGCCCGGCACCAGGGCGCCGGCGAACAGGTCGCTCACCGTCAGCGAGCGCGGCGCGAAGATGCCTTTGGCGAGCTGAGCCGCCTGATAGGAATTTCCGAGCTGGTCGCCAAGCAGGATAAGCACGGTCGCCGGCGGGAAAATCTGCGCCAACGTGGATGTCGCGGCCACCGTTCCGGCGGCCAGGCGCTTGTCGTAGCCGAAGCGCACCATCGTCGGCAGGATGATGAGGCCGAGCGTCACGGTCGTCGCGCCGACCACGCCCTTCGCCGCGGCGAGCAGCGTGCCGACGATCACCGCCGAGATGCCGAGCCCGCCGCGCAAGGGACCGAACAACCGGCCCATCGTCTCGAGCAGGTCCTCTGCGATGCCGGCGCGCTCCAGCATCACGCCCATGAACACGAACAGCGGCACAGCCAGCAGCACCTCGTTCGTCAGCACGCCGTAGATGCGCTGCGGCAGCGCGCCGAGGATGCCGAAGCCCATCAGGCCAAGCGCGTGCCCGAGCGCGGCGCAGGCGAGCGAGACGCCGCCGAGCGTCAGCGCCACCGGGTATCCCGCCATCAGCGCGGCGCAGACCGCGACCACCATGGCGATGGCGAAGAGTTCAGCGAGCCCCATGGCCGCCTTCCGTCAGGAGGCCGATGGCGCGGATCGCCTGCGCCACGCCCTGCAACGCCATCAGCGCCGCGAACACCGGGATCAGCGTCTTCAGCACGAACACCAGCGGCAGGCCGCCGGTCTCCTGCGACCGCTCCATGACCGCCCAGGCGCGCGCCGCATAGGGCACCGACAGCCACAGCAGCGTCAGCATGAACGGTAGCAACAGGACCAGCGCGCCGACGAGATCGACCCATGCACGCCGGCGCGGCGAGGCCTCGGCATAGAAGATGTCGACGCGAACGTGGCCGCCGGCGGCGAGCGTCCAGGCCGCGGTCAAAGTCACCAGCAAGACCTGGCCGTAAATGACCGATTCCGTCGCCGGCACCGATCCGGCGCTGAACACGTAGCGCGCGACCACCAGGCCGAACTGAACCAGCACGATCGCCAGCGCCAGCCATGCCGCTCCGCGGCCGAGCGCGGCGGTCAGGCGGTCGATGGCGCTGGCGAGGCCGAGGGCAAGGCGCATGGCGGCCATTCTGGCATAGCAAGCGCCCTTCCGCTAAGCTGGCGCCCATGTCCGGACATCATCACGACCACGATCATCATCACGACCACGATCATTCCGAACTGTCGGAAACGCAGCTGCGCGTGCGTGCGCTCGAGACAGTGCTCACCGAGAAGGGCTATGTCGACCCGAAGGCGCTCGACGCCATCGTCGAGGCCTACGAGACCAAGATCGGCCCGCGCAATGGCGCCGCCGTCGTCGCCCGGGCCTGGGTCGATCCGGCCTTCAAGAAGGCGCTGCTCGCGGACGCGACCAAGGCGGTCGCCACGCTCGGCCATGTCGCCCGCACCGGCGACCATCTCATCGCCGTCGAGAACACGCCGACCACGCACAACATGATCGTCTGCACCCTGTGCTCCTGCTACCCGTGGGAAGTGCTCGGCCTGCCGCCGGTCTGGTACAAGGCCGCGCCCTACCGCTCGCGCGCGGTCAAGGATCCGCGCGGCGTGCTCGCCGATTTCGGCGTGAGCTTGCCGAAGGACACCGAGATCCGCGTCTGGGATTCGACCGCCGAGACCCGCTTCATCGTGCTGCCAATGCGCCCAGCGGGTACCGAGGGCTGGAGCGAGGAGAAGCTCGCCGATCTCGTCACGCGCGACTCGATGATCGGTACCGGTTTGCCGAAGAAGCCATGAGAGGCGTGCACTTTCTTCCCTCTCCCCGCTTGTGGGGAGAGGGTGGCG